>MDTC01064098.1_pt1 | contig 15756 bp, 14 predicted proteins | sample 811181 | NCBI WGS metagenome assembly MDTC01 (sample SAMN05326644, study PRJNA326480) | marine metagenome | isolation source: seawater | place: Pacific Ocean: North | collected 2011
AATGAAAGAGGCTGGCGTATCTGAAGAAATGATACCAGGTCTTCTCGCTGCTCAAACTCACTACGGGCAGATTGACACCGAAACATATCGATTAAACGTCATGCAAGCATTGGACATTGCCGAAGGAAAATTAGAGGCCGCAACAACGCCTCCACCAAAACTCAATCTAACGGAAGCTGAAGAGGTTCCTGCTGAAGTTGATGATGATCTTCGAACAGTTGTACTAGAATGTATTCAAGCAATGGATAACGGGGAAGGTGTCGACTTCGAATCTCTCGTACGCAATCTGGCAGCACGTGGTTTCTCAAGAGACAAAAGCGAATCTGAACTCGATGCAATGAGTGACGAAGGCATCTTACATGAGCCAAGATTTGGTTGGTTCAAGATTGTTTCTTGAAGGAATTACTCCAACACATTCAAATCTTGCCTTCACCCTCATCCTAAATGGGGTCATTATGGCAGGCATGGATTTTTTCATTCGACCGGCAACCGGAACGGGAGCATCAGATTGGGTTCGCATACCAAATGCTGACATTGATGTTCGATTAACTCGAAGAATGACTCGTACAATTATACGTGGTGGAGAAGGAGATAATCTACACGACGAAGGTTCTGAGTCCACCGTTTACAATGTCCGGGGGATTCTTTCACTTGATGATTACAAGCGTATTCTTGAGATGTTCCGGTCAGGACAACCATTCATTCACGACCCATTTGAAGAACGAGATGTCAAAGTCATTTTTGCTGCCCTCGAGTACGAGGGTTCAACTGAAAAGTTCCATTTCGAACTCATTGAAGATGTTATTTGAGGTTATAGTATGCGTAAATTGGACGAAAAAAGAGAAGTTCTCTATGTCATTCGTGCAATGGATGTCCTTATGTCCTCAGGAATTGGTCTAGAAGCAACAATTCACAGTATTTCACAAGGTGGTTATGGAATCATTTCTGAAGATTTCAAAGCGATGATGGATAAGGTCAGAGGTGGAGGGAGATCCCTAGAGATGGAACTCAAGAGCATGATGAATAAGTCTGAGACAGAAGGATATCGTCGCTTGCTCAACATCATGCACATGAATATCACTCAAAATACTGACATCATTGACACCTTGAAAAAGCAAGGAAGTCGCATGGAAGAAGAGCGTACTGAAGACGTCAAGAAATATATTGATGATTTGAGCGGCGTTCCAGAATCACTTCTTTCAATTGGAATGATTGGCCCAATCATCCTATCTGTTTTCGGCCTCTTCCCCCAACTCGTTGGAGACGGAGGAATGGGCAGTATGCTCGGTATACCTGAACAATCAACAATCAATATGGTGGTAAATGCCGGATTAATGCTCACACTTCTAGCAATGGTCATGATTGGTCTAAAGACCCACACAAAGGATCCAGGATTGTGATATTATGCTTCTTCGCTTACTGGAATCTTTCAACAATCAACCGCTTATGCTGTTCTTGGGTGTTGTCGGCTTGGCTATGCTGGGAGGAGGAATCCCTCCGATTCGGGAACGAATTCGTAGAAGAAAGATTGAAAACGCATTGCCAGGTTTCCTCGAAGCGCTCTCTGACGAGGTGGGTGCTGGACTTGGTATACAGGAAGCAATGCAACATCAAGCCAAAAGTGCCTCTGCACCGCTTGGGCCTTTGCTCGAAGAGACACTGGCAGAAAGCCATGCGAGTTCCTTCGATGCTGCACTCTCAAGTTTTGCAACCAAAACAAGGTCTTCTCAGGTTCAACGAGTTATGCATCTTCTTGAAACTGCAATCGAGCAAGGCGCCCCACTCCAAGAAATTCTAATGAATCTTTCAATGGATTATGAAAGGCTCAATGATTTAATGAATAAGAGAGAATCGGAACTTCAGGGTCGTGGAATCCTCATTATTCTCTTCATTTGTATTGGCCTTCCCGGACTTATCGGTTTCCTTGTAGGATTATTCACCCCCGGTTCAAAAGGATACCAGATCGATGGCTTTCTCTCTACATTCAGCTTTTTCTTTGCAGTGGCAAGCGCAATTGGAGTTGCTGTCTCTGGACGAATGCTCGGTCGAATGAGAGATACCATGTGGTTTGTACCACTATGGATGACTATGTCCATGTTCTTCTTTTTGGGAGCAACAAAAATGATTGGTGGATGAGGTGAATTTATGTCGGAACAAATTTTAGAACAATATGGAAATGTTACAATCTATACAGAAGCAAATCATCCATCACCAATTTACCATGTTGAAGGATCAGTAGCACCTAACCCTCATGGCGACCTCGCAGTTCTTTTTGAAGATGATAATCTAGAAGAAGTGATGTACAATGGGGGTACTCAGTGTGTGAAAGTTGCACACAGAGAACATGGAATGTGCCGTACAAACGTTTGGATTAATGATGAAGCTGGAATGCAAATCGCAAAGAACATTGCAGGTTTCACAAACGTTCCACTTGGCGATGGACCAGGAATGGTTCCTATCTTTGACGGCCGCCTTCCAGATGGATCCCGTGTTAACGGGACAATTCCACCAGTCTCACCCGATGGCCCGACTCTAACAATTCGTAAGTTCAAAGAAGACCCACTCACCATGATTGACCTTGTTAAATTTGGAACTGTTAATCCAAGGCTTGCCGCTATGATGTGGGTATGGATTGAGGGCCTAGATAGCAGACCTGCGAATTTTGTTATCGCAGGAGGGACAGGTTCAGGTAAAACTACAACTCTAAATTGCCTTGGGATGTACATTCCATGGAGTCGCAGACTCCTTACTGTCGAAGATACCGCAGAATTGCAAGTTTACCACGACCATTGGCTACGTATGGAGACACGAAGAGAACGTCCAGACGGAACACCAGAAGTTGATATGAATGACTGCCTGAAATCAAGCCTACGTATGCGACCTGACAGAATCATTGTTGGGGAGGTCCGTGGACCAGAATGTGCTACGCTCCTTACTGCAATGAACACAGGTCACGATGGTTCTTTTGGAAGTCTTCACGCAAATACTGCACAAGAAACTGTCACAAGAATGATCAACCCGCCAATGAATGTCCCTCCAATCATGCTTACAGGTCTTGACCTGATTATCATTCAAGCACGACTACATGTTAACGGGAAAACCGCACGTAAGATTACAGAAGTTGCTGAAATTGCAGGAATGGAGGGCTCAAAGCCTCGTTTAAACACAATCTGGAAGTACAATGCACAGACAGATCAAATTGAAGAAACTGGAATTCCTTCTAACCTTCGTGAAGTTATCTGTAGAGCCGCAGGCGTAACACCAGATGTCTTTGAGAAGCACGTGAATCAAAGGCAGCAAATTATTGAAGATCTAGTAGCCCGTGGGATTTCCGACATTCAGTCGGTTACAACCGTTGTACAGAACTTCTACGCTCAGAACAATCATTGATGATCTTGAAGCCTGAGTCTCGATAATAAGGCATCAACACGGTCGATTTTCCCACGAACTTGCCCTACACGATCTGAAGCATCTGCGACAGAATCAGCTAGTTCGTGTTCAGGTTCAACCTCCTCGACATGCCTAGGTTTGAATGTGGCTGCGAGAGCTCTTAATTCAGCAACAATCGCATCAACTTGTTCATCACTGACGAGAATCCCTGGTGCTAACCGTGGAATCTGATTTGGAGTCAAATACCCTAATTCAGTCCCAATTATTCCAGCACATGCAAGGACTCGAGGACGCAACTCGCTGGTGTTGACAAGGTAACCCTTTGATTCTAGGAAACGTATTATCAGACTTTGTTGTCCTTCTGAAAAGTCACCTTCGCTCGATTCAAGCACAGTCTCAACAAGGGACTCGAATGAACCAAGATTCCTTTCTAGCCGTTCTATTGTTCTACGTGTTTGGTCTGGGAGATGAATTGCTCCATGATAGAGAATTCTGAGGATACGATTCTTTCTTGCTGCGACAGGATCTTGCAACTCTTCAGCCTCACTGATTTCAAGATGTAAATCAAATAAAGCGTGAAGTCGCCCAGAAACAGCAGGACTTCTCAAATCTAATCCTTTTGAACGGGCTTCTTCTTCAAATTCCATTCTGGCTTGGACTAAATTTCCTTTCTGCCCGGCTACAATTTCTGGAATCCGTTCTCTCAAATGAGGACGTATTTGCTCAAACATTCGAATCGCTTCACGTTCTGACCAAGAACCTGGCTTGCTTGAAAGTGCATTCTGCTCTTGCTCAGAACGGTAGGCCACTTCCATGATAATGGTTCTAATTGCATCTTGAACACGTTGCATATCAACAGAGAAACCATGCATTGCAAGACCCGAGATGAAGGCACTCATATCTTCGATATCAGTTGTGCTTCCAACAAGAAGATAATCACGCGCTGCTGCTTCGACTTCAGCTCGTCGAGCATCAATCTCTAAGAGTGCTGCTTCTTCTTCTAAAGTTGGTTCCTCAATAGGCATCTCTTGCAGCATTGGAGGGACATCTTTGACTTCTGTTACGGGCGCTAAAGATTGGAGTGATTCATCTATGGATGCTGCTATCTCTGCGAGAGAAGCATCAAGTCCTTCATCTTCCATTTCCCCAATGAGTTCAGACTCTTGCTCAAAGGTCCATCCATCTGGGTTTTTTTCAGTGAATGTTTCAACTTTCGCCTCAATTGTTTGGTTTTGAGAACTTATTTCGTTCTCTTCTGATGGAGATGGAATCTCAATCTTTGGCCCATTTCTCTTCAATGAACGTTTGATTGTACCCCAATTTTTGTGTTGGGCGGAGAGAACACCCGCAACTCGAATGAGCAGTGTTTGTCGATTTCCTGAGCGAGGCAGTTCCAACGCCTTACAGAGAGAATGAAGATCATCTTTAGATAAGTTCTCAAGTTTATCTTCTCTGAGTTGTTTTGGGTCATGATTGAGATGGAGATACAAACGTTGCCTTCGTGTCCTTAGCGACCCTGTTTTCTTGATTCCAAAGACGCCGAGTAAAGTGCCTAGGTCGCTGTTGAGAATTGTACGTAGTCCATCGATAGTGAGGTCCCAATCTGAAAGAATCAGGTCACGAATGAGTTGTGCACGAAGAAATTCAACCGAACCATTCTTTGCTAGACCATATGCTGAGGCAATTTCTTTCAGGTCTTCAAGACGAGCCTGATAGAGTTCAGACAAGAGACTTGAACGATCACTCATAAGGTCACCTAAGCCTCGTTGTTCCCTTACAGTATAAGTGGTTTCGCTGTCCAAACATGCCAAATCGTTCGGTTTTGAAGGATGAATATCTTGTTCAACATCATATTTCAATCCAAGAATGGAGAAAATTGGCTAAACCTTCAAACACGTTCGACATTCAGGAGGGTTTGGTGAATCTATGTCAAGTGCAGAAAAAACAGCCCGTTCTATGCTAAAACAAGCACATGAATTAGGCAATACACTTCGTGATATTGTCAAGAGAGATCTCGCTGATGAATCAAGACGATTCAATGACACGCTCAACGAGCGTATTCAGTTAGCAAGCGAAGCAATTGTACAAGCAGTCAAGGCTAAAGAAGCAATTACAGCAGGCGCATCATCGCTTAGTTCACGGCTTGACAAAGCCTACAGAAAATATTCAAAAAATAGCAACATCGAAGAATTTAGACATGTCCTTCGAGACTCGTTGCATGAGATACAACAATTACGTGAGCAACATGAAACGATTGCTCAATCTATGAGAGAGGCACAGACCCCAAGCAGAAGTGCAGTTGAAATTGTTGAACGCTTTGCAGTTGAGCTTCAACGTGCAGCAGGTTCATGGGAAGCAACAAGTCGGGAAATCGATGAAATTATTGGAAACCTATGCGACCCGAATCCACCAGTTTCTCTAGTGGATTTGGAGAAATATCTCCTCGACAATGGATTTGAAGTGATTCTTGCAGGAGAAAACCGAACCTCAGAATCAATTGAACAGGCTCGCAAAGAACTTGGTCATTCAGATTCATCTGAATGAAGATTCATCATCGCTGGCCGTTCCTCATGGAAATCATCAGGTAAGCCGTAGATGCGTCTGTTCGTCGCTTCATGAGGAGACGTAAGTGCGGAAAGCATGTTTCCCCATTCCTGTAAGAGGTTAATCATCGAGATTCGATGGCCATCAACCTGACCTACACGTTCTGCCGAAGCGCTGACTCGACCATCAAGACCCAACGTTTCGATACGCATTTCTAATCGCTTGCCAGCGTGTTTAACTTTTGATTCCGGATCAATCATAGCTTCCATTGTCCAATCATCTTTGATTCTTTTTGCTTCTCGGAGAATTGTTCCGATTCCGCGCTGTTCGACATGGACACCTGTAATCGAGACGAGATGGTCAGGGATACTTTCCGAAATCTTAGATTCAATTCGATAGGACAATTCAGCGGAAGAGTCGATGATATGCTCGACTCGTATCTTTGGGAAACCAACGCGACCGACAAGCAGTGTAAATCCATCAAGCGGGGGTGGAATAAACCGAGCACGCTCTGGTGAGCCTCGTTGAAGGCCAAGGGTATGACGCCTGGTTTTTGAAGAAAGAAGATTGTACTGGGAACGCTTCACAACATATCCATCAATTTCACCCACTGTTCGGAGGTTTTCCAACGCATCGATTTCTTCTCTGCTTCCTGTTTCAGAACCTTCAAGGTTGAGTTCAACCGATGTTTGAAGCACAATGTCGCGACGAAGCCTCATAAGTTGGCGACGAACGAGTTCATGATCACAAAAAATAATTGCGTTCTTCACCAGATATTCTGGTTTATCTTCACTGACCATGACCCAAGTAGGTTCTCTTCGTGGCAAGAGGCCGATAATTGAAAACTCTGAAGATTGATTTTGTTCCCAATCTAGTGGGCTCATAGCAACAATATCTCCTAATCCATCGGAAAGAATCGAAAGAGCATCTTGAATCGTCGGAGTTTGTTTCAAAACTGCGTCGAAGGTTCTGCTCCGTTGCTCTAGTGTTTTTTCGATTTGGAGGCGTACTCCATCGCCATGCGATGTCGTGGATAGAAACACTAGTCGTTCGTTTTCCAAAGTCTCACCTCGGCCGAAACATAGGTCTCAGCGTTTTATGGGCAGAGACCACTCGTTAAGAAGGGCACCCTTGTGGAGGTTAATGTGCAAGCAATTAGCGAAGCGGAACTAAACCGCCTTGAAGACTTGCGAGGGCAAGTGAATCAAGCCCTCCAATCCATGATTGAAAACGAGCTCCAAAGGGGAGCGGGAGAGGTTGCTGAACTCGCAGGAGAGATGCTCTTATCGGGTGGAAAAAGATTACGCCCACTTCTCGCCATCATCGCCTATGAGGTCGCAGGTGGAAAAAATATTGATGAAATTATGAATCTGGCTTTATCGTTTGAATTCATTCATACTGCAACGCTTGTTCATGACGATATCAATGATGCTGCGAAACAAAGGCGCGGAATTACAACACTGCATGAGAGAGCAGGACAAGCAAAGGCCATAATCGCAGGAGATTGGTTATTTGTGCACGGTTTCGGACTCGGAGGTTTGTACACGAAGTCGATTATTGATCTTGTTACAGACTGCTGTGCAAACATTGCAATTTCAGAGTTCATGCAACTCGACCATGTACTGAACCTTTCTACATCACCCGAAGATTACTTACAAATTGTTCGTGGAAAAACCGCAGGGCCATTTGCTGCTGGTTGCGAGGCGGCTGCAATTGTTGCAGGATCAAGTAAAGAAGATGCAGAGGCATTGGGACGATTTGGTATGGAACTAGGAATTGCTTTCCAACTCATGGATGACCTCCTTGACCTACAAGGCGACGAACGAATGGGTAAGCCAAGAGGCGCAGATGTGATCGAAGGTAAAATGACGCTTCCACTAATTCACGCATTGACACTCCTTCACGGAGAGAAAAGAAAGAAACTATCGTCTATTCTCCAACAATTTACCGATAAGAACTGGGACGAACTGATGGGATTACTCGAAACCTCTGACTCGCTTGGCTATTCTCAACTTCTCGTAAAAACTCATCTTGAGCGAGCGGTCCTTGAATTGCAGCGATTCCCAGATTCGCTTTCTAAATCTCTTCTAATGCGAATCGTTGAACATGTCCATCAGCGACACATGTGAGGTGAAAACTTGACTGAATCTTTTGACCGTGATGTAATTGTTATCGGTGGCGGACCTGCTGGAAGCACGGTTGCTCGATACGCTGCAGAAGGTGGAGCAGATGTATTGGTCATCGATAGAAGAGACCCAATTGGAACGCCATTGCAATGCGGAGAATTGGTTCCCACAAACGATGAAATGAGACGCCTTTGTCCCGATGTCCCAGATATGGATGATCTATTCCAAACTCCTGATGAAGCAATATCTCGCCATTCTTCCAAGATGCATTTAGTCCCCCCATCAGGTAAACCGTTGAAGTTCGATTTCGATGGTTATGTCCTTAATCGTGTTGCTCACGATGAAAACCTCGTCGAATTAGCAAAAAAATCAGGTGCAGATTACCTGATTGATTCAATGGTTGAAAGGGTTGAAGGAAATCAAGTTCTTCTCAAAAACGGCGACTCTTACAGCGCCAAGGTAATCGTCGATGCAGGGGGCCACAATGGTCCAATCAGAAGAGATTATTGGGACGAAAAGTCAGTAAAAATACCCGTGAAATTTGTATTGATGGACGGTGATTTCGGAGAGGCTGTAGAACTTCATTTCGGCTCAATGGCGCCAGGAGGTTATGCTTGGATGTTTCCTAAAGGGAAAGGCGCCAACATCGGACTGGGAATTCAACGCAGTTTTGCCAAAGGTCGAAATCTCAACCAATATACTGATGATTTTGTTTCTAAATACGATGGAGAAATCTCATTTACTGGGGCCGGTTCATTACCTATGTCTGGTTCACTTAAGAAATTCGTCAAAGGAAACTACATGCTTGTAGGAGATTCTGCTGGCATGGTTCTTCCTTCAAATGGAGCAGGCATAACCATAGCTATGATCGGTGGCCGAATTGCTGGAAAAGTCATCTCTGAACATCTATCAAGTGGCATTCCTTTAGAAGAATACGAAAAGCGCTGGAAAAAGCAGATGGGGAAGGTTATGCGTAATTCCAAACGTTCTTTCAAGATGGGAAGTATGCTTTTCAGACTTCCAGATTGGATTCTGAATTTGTTATTTAATCGACTGACCAAGAATATCATTTGGCGAGCAGTGACCTGTCGTAGAATGCTTTGGGTCTTGTAAGAACGATATTTGGAACCGAACCATCGGTGTGTTCAAGTCTTATCAGCGTCTGCAAAGGTCATGGCGAACCTACAAAGCGATGAAGAGGGCGTAAGCCCAGTCATCGCCACTGTACTTCTGCTTGCGATAACTGTCATGCTTTCCGGGATGGTTTTTGTTCTCATGCAAGGGGCGCTTGAAACCGGTGAAAAGGCACCACCCCAAATGACAGTAAGTGTACGAGCCCTTGATAATGGATACCATGTGATTCGAATCACAACACTTGATCAAACACTTGACCCTGCTCGAATCTCATTCAGTCTATCTGAAACAAATAACATAAATGGCACAGAATTTTTAGGATCCGTCGATGATTCCGATGTATACTCGGTTATTGGTTCCAATATCTCGTTTCATGATCGGGATGCAAGTTATTCCATTTCAGCAGGAGATTACTTTGTTATTAATTCAAGGGAGATAGGTGCTGATGTGGGCGAATGGGGCTTTAAGATTCTTGATCAGCAGTTGCAGTATGTCTTGGTTCAAATTGATTTACCACCAATGCAGGCTTAATCAATCATCTTGGTCGCTCAGGGTTCTAATGAAGTTCAATTGGGCGTTTTTCATTTTGAGAGCTTCTCGTAAAATGACAAAAACGTCTTGACTTTCTGAGCAACGCAGAGCCTGTTGGCGGTGTGCATCATCATCAAGAACTGCGTGGGCAACTTGCCACAATGAGGCTGAGTCATAAGGGAGGAATTCTTCTTCAAGGAGCAGAAGCATATCTTCCATACTAAGACTATCACTTCTCAGAATTACATTGACATCAACGATGTGCTGAGCCCACGAATGAAGGAAATCTGACCAATCCTCCGCACTGATTTCGCCTTTCAGATCTTCAACGATTCTAACATTTGCTTGAAGGTATAACTTCCCTTCAGGGCTTGATTCATGATATTGTTCAACGAGTTCATCAACAGACGGGAATATGTCACCAAACGGCATTGAGGGTAAAGCAGCTTGCACCACGTCGATGATTTCAAACCGTGTCGTCCCGTTAGCGGTGAAAAGAAGATTTGTTCCTTGCTCTTCCACATTTTTCGCATCACAGAGGACTCCAAACCATCCAGGTTGAGTCCAACCATTCACATCTGCAACGTCAGTTGCATGAGTGATGTATCCAAACGGTTTTTCGTCCAACACGCAATCGTCGAGCATTTGTTTGTATCGAGGTTCAAAAACTCGTAATGGTTCTTCTACGGTGGGAAAGATTCCAGCCGGTAAAACGAACAGTGGTATCTTTTGGCTCTCTGACATAGTAATTCATGGGCTCTAGGAGTTATTGAATGATTGTGCATCAACCACCGATAAAAGACATCTCGATACGTTTCAAGTTCGTCTTTTCGCTACGTGTTTCAGAATAACGATCCTTTCTTTGGCTCCAAATCGCAGATATAGCATTTGTGATATCATCTTTGCTGGCGTCCATTCGAAGAATTCCACGGAGATCATATCCTTCCGTCGCAAATAAACAGGTGAAGATACTGCCGTTTGCCGAAAGTCTTGCTCTTGAACAATCACCACAAAACGGATTGGAAATGGATTCTATAAAGCCAATGACATACCCTGAATTGGTGTGATATGTTCTTGCAACATCACTCGGATGAATTGGTACGATTGGTTGAATAGGCCCAAATTCATTTTCAATAATGTGACGCATTTCTTTTCCAGTCAAAACGTGTTCGAGATTCCAAGAATTTGTTGCACCCACATCCATGTATTCAATAAACCGAATAGGGACATTCCTCGAACCCATTTCTTTAACCAGAGGAATGACTTGGTGCTCATTAATTCCTTTTTGAATGACTGTGTTCACTTTTACAGGAATACCCAAAGAAAGTGTCCTATCAATGGATTCTATGATTGCATTCGGTGTTGACTTCGTATCGCCCATCGCTTGGTAAACACCAGCATCTATGGCATCAAGTGAGACAGTGATTCTAGAAAGACCAGCTTGCTTAAGATTTTCAATCGATTTAGAGAGGAGTTGAGCATTCGTTGTCAATGCAATATCAAGATCTGGGGAAAGTTCCCTTAGTTGTTCAATGAGTTTGTGCAGGTCTTTGCGGATTAAGGGCTCTCCTCCAGTAAGTCGTACTTTCCTGAGGCCAGTGGAAAGAAGAGATTCCACCACTCGTACAATCTCCTCAAAGGAAAGAATATCTGATTTCGGTAGATAGACATGATCTTTGTCAAAATGTTCTCGCGGCATGCAGTACCTACACCTCATGTTGCAGCGGTCGGTCACAGAAATCCTCAAATCGAGCAATGGACGCTTGATAACATCCTTGAGGGTCATGGGTGACCCTAGTTGCGTTGTATTGTGAATGTTTGCAAGCCTTCATCTGATAACAGATGTTGGGGTTACTATGGCAAAGGATGAGGGGGGGCGGGGGATCCTTCGTGAAGAAGAGCATTCCTCCAGCCTTGTTGCAGCCCTTGATGTCAAGAAAGATACTACGTTTGCTAACACCAAATGGAAGCTTCCTCCTTCAAAGAGCCATTTAATACGAATGATGTACCTCTGCGCCTTAAGTAAGAAAATACATACTTTATCTGGAGTCACATCAGTGGGAGAAGATCCTGAAAGCATGGCTCGTTGTCTTGGACAACTCGGTGTCAAAATCACTGTTGAAAAGGATACATTAATCATTCAAGGGCAAGGAATCCATGAGCTCATTCGCCCTACTGCCGCATTAAACGCAGGCAATTCCGGAACAGCCCTACGTTTCTTGATGGGATTGGCATCCAGAACAAAGTTCCCAATCGCACTCGATGGAGATGCAAGTTTGCGCAGAAGAGATCACCAAGACCTACTAGATTCTTTAAAATCCCTTGGAGTTAAATGCTCTTCAGAAATCGAAAATAAACGCCTTCCTTTCCTACTTCAAGGTCCTTGGAATAAATATGATATGAAAGTTAATACATCGAAATCTTCGCAACCATATTCCAGTCTATTGTTAGCGACTGAAGGAATCAATCAGTCTTGTACCATAGAAAGAAGTTCAAACTCAGTTAGCAAAAGACATGCTCAACTTACGATGGATTTGATGTCAGAATGCGGCGCAGTTATCGAACTGGATGGAAGCAAGGTCATAGTTCAACCATGGGAATCAACACCTCCAAAGCGTTGGGAAGTCCCTTCTGATGCTTCCATGTTGGCATTTACAGCCCTTTCTTGTATTGTCGCTAACAGAGAAATTACTGTTTCAAATCTCCCAAGCAAAGAAGATTCAATTGGCCACGAAGTGTTGCTCGATATGTTACCTGAAATTGGATTACGCCTGAATAAAAATACCTTGGTGCCCTCTGAAATGTATTCCAAAGTTGACATCAATTTAGTCGATGCAAATGATTTGCTTCCTCCACTTTCTGCAATCTTAGCATTGACTGGCGGAGGAACAATTTCTGGCGCTCCTCATGCAATGTTCAAAGAAAGCAATCGTATTGACAAAACTGCTGAAATGCTTCACCAATTTGGAATAGATTCCATCATAAAAGAAGATGGAATTACAATTAAGGGGAACCAGTCAATCCAAAAACCAGTCTCAATGATTCAAACATTTGGAGATCATCGTCTTCAAATGACTGCAATTATTTTGGCAACAAAGGTTGGAGCAATCGTAGAAGGGACGCATCTCCATCAGATTGCTGACCCAAATTTCCTAGAAAGACTCTCAACCATGCCTGCCGAAGTGTTTGTCAAGAGAGTCCAAGGATAGACGAAGTGCGGTTGGACGGCCATGAACGCAAGCCCATGGATTTGGAACATGCCTCATATCATCTAGTAAACGGCGCATTTCAGCGATGCTAAGTTCATCATTTGCTTTCACGGCACCTCTACACGCATTGAGGAAAGCCAAGTGATCTTTTCTTCGTTCAATTGTTTCAAGAGGAGCACCATCCTCACTTACATCTTGTAAGAGGTCGAATAAAAACGGTTGAATTTCATCTCCGTCAAGGAGCCTTGGTGCTTGAAGGACATGCCATTCTTCATCTGATTGATGTTCAAGTGAAAATCCAAGTTCATTCAGTTTATCGATTGAGGCCTCGAGTCGTGCCTGTTGAGTTAAATTGAATTGAATCACAGTTGGAACCAGTCGCTTCTGAGGCTCCCAAATCGTTGGATCATGACGAAGACGCTCATATCGAATACGCTCATGCAATGCATGTTGATCAATAAGAAGAAGTTCTTCTCCTGCTTGCGCAAGTATGTAGGAATCTGCAAATTGCGACAAAGGTTCCATCTTTGGCAAATCATTTCCTGTTCGCTTCAGTGGAGATTCTTGGCTTGGTAGGATGCTACCTCCAAGACCTGCATGCCGGTGTAATGCTCGTTCTTCTTTGGAAAGAGCCGGGGCAATAGGCGAGGAATCCATCCCAGGCAATGATTTCTGGGCTGATGCTGCTGTTGATTGTGGCCGTAACTTCTCATCATTGTCTACGGGATCTTCAGCAACCTTTCCGACAAGATTGAGTTGTGTTCCAGCTGCGAGTGCCCATGCAGGAGGTGAAGGTACTTCTGTAGGAGATATTTCTTCCACTTTAGGAACGAGAAGTTCTTGTATTGGCTTTTCTATAGACTGTTGAGAAAGACCTTCTAATCCTTGCAGTTCGCCGCTAGGATCTGGCTGTGTTGGGGAAGACGCAAGGGTATGAGCAATCGCTCGTTCAAGACGTTCAAGAACACGCCAAGAATGACGCAAACGCACTTCTCGTTTTGTCGGATGGACGTTTACGTCTACCTCGTTCGCAGGTACTTCGAGATGTAGAACTGTTACAGGGTGTCGCCCTTGCATCAAGCGGGTACGATAACCTCTGCGTATTGCTTGATGAAACGGTGTTGAAGCCACAGGCCGGCCATTAACGAGGATATGAATCTCATCCCCTTTACCTCGAGAAATATCTGGAGTACTAATGTACCCAGACCATCTTTCGTCACCAGGTACACTCGCATCGTCATTAGGTTGTTGAAGAGGAAGTAAGGACGATGACTGGCCTCCCAAAACGTCATACAAACGGTCTTCGATTGTATCGACTTTTGGTAAATGAAGAGTAGACCGTCCATCAATCGTACATCGGAAACCAACATTTGGGTGGGCAATCGCATGAGCGACGACAACCTCGACAATTCTCGCATGTTCAGTAGCAGGACGACGTTGAAAACCTAACCTTACAGGCGTGTTTTCGAAGAGATGCTCTACGGTAACGACTGTTCCTTTAGCCATTCCTGATGGTTCAATTCCTGATTTATTGCCATCTTCCATTTGGATGCTACGGCCTTCTTGGCCATCTGGCCTCGATGCAACTGTAAGTTTTGATACCATCCCAATGCTTGCAAGAGCCTCTCCTCTAAATCCCAATGTGTAAATTTCATTGAGATCCTCAGGTGATTTCATCTTTGAGGTTGCATGTCTATCAAGAGAAAGCACGAGATCATCTTGATGAATTCCACTCCCATTATCTTCGATTTGAATCTTATCGAAACCACCTCTTTCAATGACAACATGAATCAAACTTGATCCTGCATCAAGTGAATTCTCAAGAAGTTCTTTGACAACTTGTGCTGGACGTTCTACGACTTCTCCTGCCGAAATATGACCGATGGTCTTTTCATCAAGTTGTTGAATTCTTTTTGGTTCGTTCATAGAATTATTCCTCCAATTGAGTTTGAAGATTCTCCAGCAACTTGTAGGCCTCTCTAGGAGATAAATCATCAAGATTGACCTCGAGGAGTTTGTCAAGAACCAATTGTTGAATCTGTGAAGGCCCACTTGACGTTGAGGCAGTGGTCTGCATTGCGGCAGCAGCAAAATATCCCATCAAAGATGACTGGCCTGCATCTCGAGTCCCTGGAGTTCCATGCCTACCAGCCTTTGCACCTTGTGCTTGCTTTTCTAGGAAAGCAAGAAGGTCAGAAGCTCGTTCTACTACAGGTCGGGGCAAACCTGCAAGCGCTGCAACTTGAATTCCGTAGGATTCATCGCATGATCCATCCGCAACCGTATGGAGGAAGTGGAGTGTTCCGTCCTTTTGTGCAACCTGAACATGGACATTTGCCAAGCCATGAATTTCTGATTCTAATCCAACGAGTTGGTGATAATGTGTTGCAAAGAGGCTACGTGCTCCAATTCTGTTACAAACATCCTCAGTCACCGCCCAAGCGAGAGATAGGCCATCGAAAGTAGAAGTTCCTCTTCCTATTTCATCCAATAATAACAGGGATTGTGGTGTAGCACGACGTAGAATATGCGCAACCTCGATCATTTCCATCATGAATGTTGAGCGTCCTCTTCTCAGATCATCGCTTGCACCAACTCTTGTAAAGATCCGATCAACAAGCCCTACCCTTACCTTTTCTGCAGGCACAAGGCTGCCTGCTTGAGCAAGAATGGATACGAGGGCAACAGTCCTCAAATAAGTGGATTTCCCGCCCATATTCGGTCCAGTAATCAAAAGAAACCTTCTCTTTTCATCCATCATTGCATCATTTGGAACAAATCCTTGCTGTGCTTCAAGCACTGGATGTCTCGCCTGTTCAAGG
>MDTC01080661.1_pt1 | contig 15756 bp, 15 predicted proteins | sample 811181 | NCBI WGS metagenome assembly MDTC01 (sample SAMN05326644, study PRJNA326480) | marine metagenome | isolation source: seawater | place: Pacific Ocean: North | collected 2011
AAAATAAAGATGGTCATATTACTCAAGCAATTTATAAAATTGAAGTTGATAAATTATATAAATTTAACTCTGGACCATTTGCTGAAAAAATTTTTAGAATAATTCAATTACAAAAAAATAAAATTGATATTCTAATGGGTGATTTAAAAACTAGTATTGGAAAAAAAAATTTTTTATTTAGCCCAATATAAAACGTGAAAAAATTAATTGTAAGAACCGTCATTTTGCAAAGTGCGGAGCATTGGTTAAATTAATAAATTTTAATGAAAAATATTTGGAAACTGTTGGATAAAGAAGATAAGAATTATTTTTTCTTCATGATGCTTCTTGTCGTAATTTGTACGTTCTTAGAAGCACTAAGTATTGGTTTGTTATTACCAATTTTAGTAACACTTTCTGATGCTAATTTTTTTGAAATCTACCCCTCATTTAATTTTATTAATAAATTCTTAAATTATCCAAATAATTTAGATTTAATTATGATAACAATAATTTTTTTTTCATTAATTTACATTCTAAAAAACATCTTTTTAACTTTTTATACAATTCAAGAAGGTAGATTTTGTCATACTATAGACGAAAAACTTTCAAAAAAAATTTTTAAATTTTACATAACAAAAAATTATACTTTTCATACCAAAAATAATTCCTCAAAAATGATTAACAGAATTAAAACTGATTTAAGCGATGTTAATCTATCAATTCAGTATTTATTAATTCTATTATCCGAACTCTTCATTATCTTAGGAATAGTTTGTTTGCTTTTAATCTTAGAGCCAAAAGGCTTCATGATTTCAGGATTGATTATTTTAATATCTAGTTTGATGTATTATTTTTTAACGACAAAAAAAATTAAATCTTTAGGGAAAGAGAAACAAAAAATGGAAGCTTTAAAAACCAAAAAACTACTAGAGGGATTTAGCGGAATTAAAGAAATTAAATCCTTTGTTTTAGAAAATTTTTTTTTACAGGACTATAACTTAATGTCTCCTTCAAGAATTAAACTCTTTACAACCTGGAATTTATTTAAAAAATTTCCTAAAATATTTTATGAAACTGTAGCTATTTTGGGAATAATTGTACTGACAATTACTATTTATTTAAATGATGAAAAATCAAATTTAATTCTTCCAATATTGGGAATTTTCGCTGCCTCAGCTTTTAGAGTAATTCCTTCACTAAATAAAATTCTCAGTGCATTTCAGGTAATTAAATTTTCTTCATACACGACAGGCATAGTAAGTAAAGATTTATCTAATGAAGTCAAATTAGATAATATCCATGTAGACAGTGTTTCCTCAGAAAAAGTTAATTTTAAAAAAATAATTCGGTTAAAAAATATAAATTTCAAATATGAAGACACTAAAGACTTTGTATTCAATAACTTAAATTTAGAAATAAATAAAAATGATTTCGTAGCTATTACAGGTGAAACTGGTTCTGGCAAATCAACTTTAGTAGATATTATTTTAGGTTTACTAGAAGTGGAGAATGGATCAATTTTTATAGATGACGTTAATGTAACCAAAGATTGCTCTAAGTTAAGAGAAGTTACAGGATATGTGCCTCAGTTTACATATTTATTTGACACTTCAATAAAAAAAAATATTTGCTTAGGAGCAAAAGATTTCAAATTTGAAGATGTTCATTTTGAAAAGTGCCTTGAAATATGCCAATTAAAAGAATTTGTGAACTCTTTGCAGAATAATTCAGATACAATAGTAGGAGAGCAGGCAGTTAGGTTGTCAGGTGGACAAAGACAAAGGTTAGGAATAGCAAGAGCTTTATATAAAAAACCGAAAATTTTGATTCTAGATGAGGCAACTAATGCATTAGATAAAGAAACAGAAGACAAATTCTTTAGGAGTTTAATAGAAGCAAAAAAAGACCTTACAATATTATTTATTACTCATAAAACAGATTTAAATAAAAATTTTAATAAAATTTATAAAGTCTCAAATAAAGAAATAACATTGACATACAATGAAAAATAAAATTATTTTTATTGCTGAAGCAGGTGTAAATCACAATGGTTCACTAAAAAAAGCTTTAAGATTAGTTGATATAGCAGCTGACTGTGGTGCGGATTATATCAAATTTCAAGTTGTGAATGCTGATTTAATAACCAAATCAGCGAAGAAGGCAAATTATCAAAAAAATAATACAAAAGATAAAGATGAGTCACAATATGAAATGATAAAAAAACTCGAGTTAAATTGGGATATAGCTCACAAAAAAATTATAAAAAGGTGTAAAAAAAAAAAAATAAAATTTTTAACTAGTGCATTTAGCGTAGAAGATTTGAACGTTGTTAAAAAATTGAACGTAGAAATGTTTAAAATTCCTTCTGGTGAAATAACAAACTTGCCTTTATTAGAACATGTATCAAAATTTAAAAAAAAGGTTTTATTGTCTACTGGTATGGCAACATTAAAAGAAATTAGTGATGCAATTCAAACTTTATATAAATCTGGTTTGTCAAAAAAAAATTTAATTTTAATGCAGTGCAACTCAGCTTACCCCTCACCATTAAAAGATTTAAATTTAAAAGTACTAGAAAATTTTAAAAAAAAATATGATGTTCAAATAGGATTTTCAGATCACTCAGAAGGAATTTTAGCTCCTATCGTGGCTGCGGGATTGGGAGCCAAATATATAGAAAAACATTTTACAATTTCAAAGAAACTGCGAGGTCCAGATCATATCTGCAGTTTATCGCCTAAAGAAATGAAACAATTAGTTAACGACTTGAGGCAGACCGAAGTTATTCTCGGAAACTCATCCAAAAAAATAACGCATAGTGAGAGCAAAAACCGAAAATTGGTTAGAAAATCGATTTATGCAAAAAAAGATATACAAAAAGGGGAAATTTTTTCTGAAAAAAACATTGCTTTAAAAAGACCAGGATACGGATTGCATCCCAATAAGTTCAAAAAACTATTAGGTAAAAAGTCCACTCAAATTTATAGAGTTGACCAGCCAATAAAAAACTAATGGAGAATAAATATATATTTTTTTTTTATTTAGTAATAAAAAATATTTTTATTCCAGAAAATTGGATTAAGCCTAAAAATAAAGATATAATCATCTATGACTGCCATTTAGCAAATTTTTTATTGAAGTATATTAATAAAAAAAATACTTTTATTTTTCACAATAGAATGGGAAACAAAAATTGTGATATTAACTGTACATTACGTCTAAATTTTTACCTTATTTTTAAACTTTTAAAAAATGGAAAGTTAAATCTAAAAAATTATAAAGTAGAACTTATTAAATCTATTAATCCAAAATTTATTTTTACTTTAATCGACAATAACTCTGCTTTTTATCATTTAAAAAAAAAAATTCCAGAAGCTAAAACTATAATAATCCAAACAGCTTTAAGATATGGAACTGTAGATTTTAAAAAAGTAAACCCTAAAGATAAAGGTTGTGTAGACCATACTTTTGTTCTTAACATCAAGCAAAAAAATATTTATTCAAAGTATTTTAAAAGCAAATTTAGAGAAATTGGCTCAATTAGATCTAATTCGGAATTAAAAAAAAAATTAATAAAAGATATAGATTTTTTATATATAGCAAAAAATGCTTCAATGTTTGAGGAAAAAAAAATTAGGTTAGCGTATGACTTTGATTTTTCTGATTATTTTAAAAAAGAAGTAACTTTACTTAAAAATTTATCAAAATTTTTAAAAAAGAAAGATATAAAAATTAATTTATTAGCTCAGGCAAATAATCCTAAAGATAAAATATATTATGATAAGATTTTGGGATCTCAAAATTATAATTATATAACAAACTATACAGATAGATCCACATTAGAGATTGTTGATAGATCAAAAATAATATGTGGAGTAGCTTCAACTTTATTATTTGAGTCTTTATCAAGATTAAATAAAACTATGATATTTTCATCTATTAGAAATGAGAAACTTTTTGGATCTAACGATTTTCATTTACTTTGCAACTTAAAAAAAAGAGGAAAATTTTGGTCTAATGACTGCACTGTAAATGAAATAAAAAGATTGTTTAACTTTGTGAACCAATTAGATGAGCAAAATTGGGCTAGATTTATAAAAAATAAAAAATATGATAAGTGTATGAAATTTAGTAAAAACAATAAAGTGCTTAGAGACTATTTAAAAAAAATTAAATGTCCAATAAAACGAGTTTAATTTAAAATGTTATTTTCAAACGTTACAGTTGTTATACCTGCAAGATATTATTCTAAGAGATTTCCTAGAAAACCTCTAGTAATGATTAATAAGAAATCGATGATTGAAACAGTGTACATGAAAAGTTTAAAACTTAATTGTAATAAAGTTTTTATATTAACTGATCATAAAAAAATTTTAAATCATTGTTTAAAATTTACCAAAAACGTTATAATGACAAAAAAATCAATCAAAACTGGATCTGATAGAATCTCTCATTTTTCCAATGACATTCGAACAAAATGGATTCTCAATCTTCAAGGAGACGAACCTTTTTTTTCTGAGATTGATGTAAAAAATTTAATTCATAAAACACTAAGGATAAGAAAGTCAGACTTTGTTGCTTCTACATTATTTTATAAAAAAAAATTAAAAAAATTTTCGTTAAATAAAAATGAATGCAAAATGGTCTTGAATAATAATAATGAAGTTTTATATTTTTCAAGAAATCTAATACCTTTCGATAAAACTTTAAAAAAAATTACTTATCTGAAACATATAGGAATTTATTTGTATAAAAAAAATTTTTTAAAAAAATTTAGTAAATTAAAATTCAGTCTACTAGAGAAACGTGAAAATCTTGAACAATTAAGAATACTTGAAAATGGTTATAAAATGGTAGCTTTTGAAGCAAATAAAGAGACAAAAGGTATTGACATTCCTGCAAACCTTGGAGATGGTAAAAAATTATTCGCAAATTAATCAATTAAAAACTTATGAAAAAACTAAGCCTTATCGCCGGAAATTGTGTAATAGAAAATGCGGATACTTCATTTAAAACTGCAAATTTTTTAAAAGACATGGCAAAAGAATTTAATTTTGATTTAACTTATAAAAGCTCTTACAAAAAAGATAATAGGTCTTCTGTGGATTTTTTTTCAGGCATAGGCATGAATGAGTGCAATCAAATATTTAAAAACTTAAAAAGTGAGTTAAAATTAAAAACAATCACAGATTTTCATAATCTTTATGAGTTAGAGCATGATATTGCTGAAACTATTGATGTGATGCAAATTCCAGCATATTTATGTATGCAAACAGAGCTTGTAACTTCAATGGCAAAAAAAGGTAAACAAATTAATATAAAAAAGGGACAATTTTTATCTCCTGCAGATACTATAAAAATTGTAAGAAAAATTGAGAATGAAGGGAATAAAAAGATAAGCATCACAGAAAGAGGAACTTGTTTTGGTTATAGAGATTTAGTAGTTGATCCAAGAAGTTTCTATATTTTAAAGCAATCAGGTTATCCAATCATTTTTGATGGAGGGCACTCGGTTAGAAAATATGGAGTTCCATCATCTGATATTAAAACTGGGGGAGCCAAAGAGTATATAGAGATTCTTTGTAGGTCCGCTATAGCAAGTAATGTTGACGGAATATTTGTTGAAGTACATCCAGATCCTCCTAAAGCAAAATGTGATGCAGCAACTCAACTTTCTTTTCTAGAATTTGAGAAATTAATGAAAAATTTAATGCCTTTATGGAATTTTATATATAAAAATTAAATGAATATCTTTCTTGATACAATAGATTTAGAAAAGTTAAAAAAATATAATTCTATTCTAAATATTTATGGAGTAACGACAAATCCAACATTAGCTAAAAGATTTAACATGTCAGATGATATAGATATGATAAAAAAAATTGCTGATACAATTGGAAAAAATAAGGAAATTCATGTCGAGGCTTTTGGCAATTCTGTGAAAGAAATTAAAGATAATGTTTACAGAATAAATAGAAAATGCAAAAACTTAAATTTAGTCTATAAAATTCCTTTTATGGATAGCGGTGTCGAAGCTGCGAAAAGTCTAGTGAAAGAGAAATTTAAAACAAGCTTACACCTCATATATTCGATAAACCAAGCTATTTTGGCCGAGAATATAGGATCAACGTATATCTGTCCTTTAATTGGCAGAATAGATGACATAGGTCATAAAGCCTCTGAAAATTTAAGAAAAATTAAAGAGGGGTACAACACTAATAACTCTAAAACTTCAATTATGGGTTCAAGTATAAGAACCCCGCAGCATGTTATTGACTCATTTGACATAGGTCTCGATGCTGTAACTCTGCCAATAAATGTATTGGAACTAATGTTTTCACACCCTCTTACTACAAAAGGCTATCAGAGTTTTGAACAAGATATTAAATTATTAAGCAGTATTTCAAAACTCAATGTAGACCAAAAATTAAAAATTGATGTTGATGGAAATTTGGGCGACGCATTATCAATTTTAGCATCTAGAAAAGGAGGTGCAATAGCTGTTACTAAAAAAAATAAGTTAGTAGGAATCTTTACTACAGGTGACTTGAACCGTCTTATTAAGAACAAAACAAAATATTCACTATCAGATGTAATTTCGAAACATATGAGCAAGAATCCGATGGCTGTAGATATATCGGAGAAAGTTCAAGATGTAGTTAATATCGTTAATAAAACTAACTTAGGTCAAATCATAGTTCTAGAGGACTCTGAAGTTAAAGGTGTTTTAGACGCTAAAGATTTAATTAAGTTTTAATCCATATATTTAATTTATAAATTTAAAGTGAAAAAAAAAACCTTATGTTTTGTAACTGGTTCTAGAGCGGAATTTGGACTCATACATAATTTATTAAAAGAAGCTACATCTAAAAAAAATTTTAGAGTAAATTTATTAGTAACCGGCATGCACCTAATGAAGGAGTTTGGGTTTACTCATAAGGAAATAAAAAAAAGTAAAATAAAAATATCAAAAAAAATAAAAACTATTTCTTCAATAAAAAAAAATGACTATATAATCGAAGCTTTAGCAATCGGTGTAAAAAAATTTAGTAATTATTTTAAAAAAAAAAAACCAAACTTAATTTGTTTGCCAGCAGATCGACATGAAATGTTAGCACCAGCAATAGCTGCATTTCATCAAAATGTACCAATTGCACATTTTTTTGGAGGTGAACTTACAAATGGATCAAAAGATGACACCATCCGACATTGTTTAACAAAGCTCTCAAATATTCACTTTGTAACACACCCAATTCACAAAAAGAGAGTTATACAATTAGGAGAGGATCCAAAAAATGTTTATTTAGTTGGCAACATGACTATGGACAACATTTCTAAAACAAAAATTTTTCCAAAAAAAATTGTTGAGAGAAAAATTAACCATAAGTTTGTAAGAAAAAATATTTTAGTAACCTATCATCCAATTTCAACTGATATTAAAAAAACAAAAATTGAGTTAGAAAATCTTTTATATGCACTAGATAAATTTAAAAATATTGATATTTTATTCACTAAACCGAATAATGATTATGGGACAGGAGTAGTTTTAAATATGATTAAGAATTTTGTTAAAAAGAATAAAAAAAGAGCAAAACTTTATGATTCTCTTGGGCATAGATTGTATTACTCAACTGTAAAAAAAGTTGATTGTGTAGTTGGTAATTCTTCATCTGGACTGACCGAAGTCCCTTTTTTAGGAACTTCTTCAATTAATATAGGTGTACGCCAATCTGGTAGAGTTGGTCTTGAAAATATTATCAATAGTCCTGCAAAAATATCAGACATTACGTTAACTCTTAAAAAAACATTATCTGGTAAGATTAAAAATAAAAATATAAGAAATAATATTTATTTTAATAGTGGAGCAACTCAAAAAGTATTAAAGATAATAGATAAAGTGATTAATACAGAAATTAAGAAACAGCCTTTTTACGACTTAAAATAAATTTTATTAATTTTGGCAGGATTACCATGAGCTAAAATATTAGGAGGCGCATCTTTGTTTAAAACTGAACATGACGAAATCTTCGAATTATTTCCAAACTTTAAATTTGGCGTTATTACAGAACTAGGCCCAATATAACAGCTAGATCCAATTATACAGTTGCCACCTATAAAAGCATTTGGATTTATAATTGTATTAGAATTTACTTTAGTATTATGTCCAATAATAGATCCACTATTTAAATATACGTTTGGGGATATTTCTGAAAAAGGAGAAATTACAGTTTTAGGAGCAATAACTACACCTTTTCCTATTTTGGAATTTGTAGAAATATATGCAGATCTGTGAATAATTGAAAAAAAATCAAATTTATTTTTTAATAAATCATAAAAATATTTTCTTTTTTTTGGATCAGCTATTGTGATACAGATTTTGGTATTCTTTTTGGGTAAACTACTTGCTTTTGATATAAAAAAAATATTTTTATATAGTTTTTTAAAGAGTGATTTATTTGAAATTTTAAGACCTACAATGAAAATTTTAAAATTATATTTTTTTTTATCTTCTAAAAAAAAGGAAAGAGTTTCTAGTCCAAGTCCACCACCGCCAATAAAAGCAAAATTCATATGATTGATTCATACTATAAAAATATAGAGTGGTTGCCAAGCCTTAAAAATGAGGAGAGGTATTTAAATAAAATTATATCAAAAAAAAATAAACTAAAAAATCAAAACGCAGATTTGAAAATTTTACTAAGCCATAGAATTAAATATCAAAGCCAGACTATTATTAAAGATTTTATAAAAAAAAAAAAATTAAAACAATTTAAAAAATTTAATATCGGGATTATATCAAATAGTAACTATTATTTTTTAAAAGAAATCTTAGAATTTTCTGGATTTAGAAAAAACTTAAATATAAATTTATTTTATACTAACAACAATAAAGTAATTGAGTCTCTATTATCAAAAAAAAAAATATTTGAAACTAAATCTAAGATAGATTTTGTGATATTAGCACTTGATCATCATCAATTTTCGTCAGAAAATTATATAAGTTATAAAAAAAAATTTTCTGATAAATTATTTGATCAAACTAAACTAGCTATAGATACGATCAAAAAAAGATTAAGATGTCCAATAATTTTACAAACCATGCCTACACCACCCATAAGGACATTTAATAATCACGAACTTAAAATAAAAAATTCAATTACAAATATAGTACATGAATACAATAAAAAATTAATTGATTATTCTTCAATTACAAAAGATTTTATTTTTGATGTTTCAAGTCTAGCTTCAGATGTAGGCATTATGAATTGGCATGATCACACTTCTTTCAATCTTGGAGAATTTCCATTCACAAACGATTTTTTAGAATTATATAGCTACAAATTAACAAATTTAATATCTGCAATACAAGGAAATATAAAAAAAGTTTTAATATTAGATTTAGACGACACAATCTGGGGAGGAAACGTTGGAGATTTGGGTTATGAGGGAATAAAAATTGGTTTTTCAGATCCAGAAAGCAAATCTTTTTTAGATTTTCAGAAAACAATACTTAGTTTAAAAAATAGAGGAATAATTTTGGCTGTGTGTTCAAAAAATGATGAAGATATAGCAAAGTCTGCTTTTCTTAAAAGAAAAGAAATGATCTTAAAATTAAACGACATAACTATTTTTAAAGCTAACTGGAAGGATAAAGTAAAAAATATTATTGAAATTGGAAAAGAACTAAACTTGAGTTTGGAGTCCATAGTGTTTATCGACAACAATCCTGTAGAGAGAGATTTTGTTCGTAAATCGATACCAGAAATAGTTGTCCCTGAATTATCTGATGACCCTTCCAATTATAGCAGAGATTTAATATTTCCTGGTTATTTTGAAACTATTAATTTTTCTCAAGAAGATAAAAATCGATCAATTTATTATACAACAAATAAAAAAAGAGAGGATTTAAAAAATAAATCTTCGAGTCTTAAACAATACTTAAAAACTTTAAAAATGAGAGCAAATTTAAAAAGTTTTGATAAAAACAACATAGATAGAATTGAACAATTGATTCTAAGATCCAATCAATTTAATCTAACAACAAAAAGATACCAAAAAAATAAATTAATAAAATTTATTGATACAAGTAAAAAATATTACACCTTGCAATCCAACTTAGAGGATATTTTTGGGAATAATGGTATAGTTAGTTTAGTTATCGGAAAAAAGGAAAAAAATCGTTTAAATATAGACACTTGGGTGATGAGTTGTAGAGTGTTTTCAAGAACCCTAGAAAAAACAATTTTTAACAAGATAATAGCAGACATGAAAAAAATTAAAATTTATCGTTTAATCGGAGAGTATACAAAAACTAAAAAGAATAGAATAGTTGAGAATTTTTATAAAGATTTAGGATTTAAATGTGAAGTTAAGAAGCTAAACTATTCAAAATGGTCACTAGATATTAAGAAATATAAAATAAAAAATAATCAGAATATAAAAATTTATTAAAATTATGAAAAATTGTTATTTAATAACCGGGGCGACTTCTGGACTTGGGAAAAAAATTGTAGCAGAATTAGTAAGACAAAATTATAATGTCATAATTTCTGGAAGAAAAATAAAAAAGTTGCAAAAAATTTCTAAACAAAAAAAAAAAATTAAGTCTTATATCGTAATAGATTTTGAAAAAGATGGAAATATTGAAGATTTAAATAAATTTTTTTTGAAAAAAAAAATTAAACTTAGTGGTATTATTCATTTTGGTGCAATACATAATTTCAATCCATTGCGCTCTATAAATTATGAAACTTTTAAAAGAATATATAAAATAAATGTTTTTTCTTTTATTAACCTAACAAAATTTTTTTCAGAATATAAATACAGAGATAAAAAAAATTCATCTATAGTTTCAATATCCTCAGTTTCTTCCTTAGAAGGAAACAAAGGTATATCACTATATTCATCTTCTAAAGCTGCTTTAAATAATTTATCCAAATGTTATGCAAAAGAGCTAGCTATAAAAAAGATAAGAGTAAACTCAATAATCCTTGGACATACTAATGAAGGTATGGGCAATAGAATTAATACAAAGTTAAACAATAATCAAATAAAAGATCTTTTAGAAAAACACCCTTTGGGTTTTGGAAACTATCTGGATGTATTAAATGCAGTTAAGTTTTTAATAAATCAAAAAAGTAAATGGATTACAGGTACAGAGTTAGTTGTAGATGGAGGATATCTGCTTTAAATATGAATAGTGTTCTAAAAAATGTATCAATAAAAGCAATTTCAGTCTCGGTCCCCAAAAAAAAATTTACATTAAAACAAATTGTAAAAAAAGGAGCTAAAAATAATAAGATCATAAATTCATCTAAAATGCTTGGAGTAAAGCAAAACTATACATCAAGCCCCAACATAACTACCTTGGATCTTTGTTATGACGCAGCAAAAGATGTTATAAAAAATTTAAAATGGAAATCTAGTGATGTAGACATTGTTGTTTTTGTTACACAAACACCTGATTACCTAATGCCGTCTTGCAGCAATATTATGCATGAAAAACTAGGGTTAAAAAATGAATGCATTTGCTATGATATAAATTTAGGTTGCTCTGGCTATGTCTATGGCTTGTGGAACATTTCATCTATAATGCAAGATAAAAAATTTAAAAGAGGTCTTTTATTAGTCGGCGATACAATATCAAAAACAGTAAATAACAAGGATAAAATAAATAAACTCCTTTTTGGAGATAGTGGTTCAGCTACCGCTCTAACTAATGCAAAGTGTGGTAAGATGCATTTTATATTAGGAAGTCAAGGCAAAGGATACAAGAATTTGATTCTTAAAAAAAGTGGTTTTAGAGATCAAAAAAATAATCCTGAATTTTTTATGAATGGTAAAGAAGTTTTTTATTTTGCTATAAAAAACGTACCTAAATTAATTAAAAGTTTACTTAAGTTTTCAAAAGCAAAAATTGACAAAATGAATTATTTTATATTTCACCAAGCAAACAAATTTATGCTAGAAAAAATCGCAGATAATATTGGTATAAAATCTGATAAAATGCTGTTTTCAATAGAAAATTATGGAAATACTAGTTCAAGTTCAATCCCAACAACCATATGTCACGAGAGAGATAAGATTTTAAATTCAAATAATCAAGATATAATTATTGCTGGTTTTGGAGCAGGCTTTTCTTTTGGAGCAGCAAAAATAAGCTTATTGAAAACAAAAATTTTAAAAATCAAAAAAATCTAGATATGGATAAGCGATTTGTTAAGTTAAGCAAAATAATACTCTCTATTTTTAAAAAGGAAAAAAAAAAATCTTTAAAATTAGAAAAAAAGATTAGTTCATTTAAGGGTTTTGACTCTCTAAATCATCTAAATTTAATTTTTTTGATCCAAAAAGAGTTTAATATAAAATTTACACTTCGAGATATTGAAAAAACTAAAACTATAGCTGATATTATAAAATACTTAAAAAAAAATGAAAATTAAAAATATTTCTATAATTGGTCTTGGTCACGTTGGCTTACCTATGGCAACTATATTATCTAATTTGAAGATAAAAGGAAAAAATATTTACAAAATAAATATAATTGAAAAAAACGACAAGAAAGGAAATAATTTAAAAAAAGAAATAAAAGATAAAAGTTTTAAAATAAAAACTAATGATAAAAAATTTGATCAATTAGTTAAAAACTCGTTCAAAAAAAATATAGAAATCGAAACAGATTTTAGAAATATTAAAAAATCTAATATTATTATAATAAGTGTTAATTTCGATTTAAAAAAAAATGATAACAATCCATTTAAGATGCTAAAAAAAATAATAGATAATATTGGAAAGAATATTTCAAAAGACACTTTAATTTTATTTGAAACAACGCTTCCACCAGGAACTTGCTCTAAAGTATTAATTCCAAGATTAGAAAAAGTATTAAATAAAAGAAAAATACATTTAAAAGATATACAGTTTAGTTATTCTTATGAGAGGGTAACACCTGGAAAAAATTATGTTAATTCTATAATCCAAAGTCACCGATGCTTTGCTGGTTATAATAAAAAATCTGAAATGATATGTGAAAAATTTTTAAAAACTTTTATAAATACAAAAAATTATCCATTATTTAAGTTAAAATCACTTACAGATTGTGAAGCGGCAAAAATTTTAGAAAATACGTATAGAACAATAAATATAGCTTTCATTGACGAATGGACAAAATATGCCGAGTTAATGAAAATAAACCTATTAACCATAATCTCAGCTATAAAAGCACGACACACTCATTCAAATATTATGAAGCCTGGATTAGGTGTCGGTGGCTACTGCTTAACAAAAGATCCATTATTTGCTGAGTATTCAGCTAAATTATTCACTAAAAAAAAATTATCTTTTCCGATAACTAAAAGTTCAATTGAAATAAATAAAAAAATGCCTCAACATTCTTATAATTTTATAAATAAATTTTATAAGATTAAAAAAAGTTCTAAAATTTTAATTTATGGGTTGGCGTATAAAGAAGATGTAAGTGATATTAGACATAGCCCCTCAATAACTTTATTTAATAACTTGAAAATAAAAACAAAAAATATTTACTGCATCGATCCCTTAATTAAAAAGAATAACTGGAAAAAATTTAATGTAGTAAATAAAATAGATTTAAAAAAAATAGATTTAGTTATAATGTGTGTGAAACATCAACAATTTCAAAAAATTCCAATAAAAATGATTAAGAGAAAAAGTATCGTCATCGACTTAAATAATGTTTTGACCTTTCATCAAGCCGAGGCATTGTCAAAAAATGGCGTAAAAACTCATGTTTTAGGAGTAAATAATGAGTAAAGAAAAAATTTTGATTACGGGTGCCTCCGGTTTTATTGGCTATCATCTTTGTAAGAAAATTTTAAGTTTAAAAAAATACCAATTAACATGTATAGATGTAAAAAAATCAGATAAAAAAAATTTACTTAAAGATTTTGTAAAAAATAAAGATTTTAAATATTTAAAATTAGATCTTAATAATTTAAAAAAAAAAAAATTTCAAAATTTTTCATATGTTTTTCATTTAGCAGCTATAGTTGGTGTCAAGCAAGTTAACAACAATCCTTTAAATTCTTTTGTAAATAATACTTTTATTTTTTCTAATCTTATTCATAATTTAGAGACAAATAGCTCTAAAACAAAAATTATTTTTTTTTCAACTAGTGAAGTTTATGGACCATTAAGTGATTTAGGTAAATTAAATTATCCAACCAAAGAAGATATTAATTTATTAATATCAAAAAAAACAAAAGGTAGAGATTCTTATTATTTATCAAAAATGTTTGGTGAAAAAACTTTAGAATTTTCAAAATTAAATTATTGTATTTTACGTCCACATAATATCTACGGACCTTACATGGGTTTTAAACATGTGATATCCGAATTAATTAAAAAATTAAGTAGCAAAAAAAATTCATTTAAAATCTATTCTCCAAACCATACAAGGTCTTTTTGTTATATAGATGATGCTGTAACTCAAATATTGAAATTAAGTTTTAATAATAGATCTAATAAAAAAATATTTAATATAGGAAACCCTAAAGATGAAATTAAGATTAAGAAATTATCGATACTTATAAAAAAAATATTAAATTCCAAAATAAAATTAACCAACGGCCCCAATACAATAGGTTCCCCAAGAAGAAGAGTACCAAGTATAAACAAAACTCTTAAAATTACAAAAAAAATTTACTTCACGTCTTTAAATGAAGGAATAAAAAAAACAATTAAATGGTACGATAAACAAAAAAGAGCTTAATGACCAAAAATTTTAATTATTTTATAGAAAAAATTTCCAAAACATTAGAAGTTAATAAAAAAAAAGTAACTTTAAACTTAGAGTTAGGAAAAATTAAAAATTTTGACTCTCTTAAAGTATTAGAAATTTTAGCATTATTTGAAAATGATTTTAAAAAAAAAATTAATCCATCTATGATTAACGAAAAATGCAAAATAAAAAAATTATTTGATATTTATAAAAAATGAATAATAAATTAATAATAAAAAAAATTAGAGAAGCTTTAAAAGATAAAAATAAAAGTTTTGCTTTACATGAACCTTATTTCGGAGCAGAGGAAATTAACTTAGTTAAAAATTGTATTAAATCAGGATATGTCTCTTCAATTGGAGCTTATGTAAAAAAATTTGAAAATAGTATTTGCAAATTTACAAAGTCTAAGTATTCAATATCAACAGTAAATGGAACAGCTGCTCTACATTTAGCATTAAAAGTTTTAAATATTAATGAAAAACATGAAGTAATCTTACCAACAATTAGTTTTATAGCGGCAGGTAACGCTATAAAATATTGTGGAGCAACACCACACTTTGTAGATTGTGAGAAAGAAACCCTAGGAATAGACGTTGATAAATTAGAAAAATATTTAAATTCTAAAGTAATTATAAAAAAAAATGGGGCATGTTATAACCGAAAAACTAAGAAACAAATTAAAGCAATAATCGCAGTGCATGTATTTGGAAATCCAATGAATATTGAAAAATTAACAAAAATTGCCAAAAAATTTAAATTAAACTTAATCGAAGATGCTGCTGAAGCATTAGGTTCCACTTCGAATGGAAGACATGTAGGAACATTTGGTGATATTGGTGTTTTGAGCTTCAACGGAAATAAAATTATTACCTCAGGAGGAGGCGGGATGCTAATAACTAATAATAAAAAATTTGCAAAAAAAAGCATGCATTTATCTACTACAGCAAAGAAGCCACATAAATGGGAGTATTTTCACACTGAAATTGGATTTAATTATAGATTACCTAATATCA
>MDTC01161663.1_pt1 | contig 15754 bp, 8 predicted proteins | sample 811181 | NCBI WGS metagenome assembly MDTC01 (sample SAMN05326644, study PRJNA326480) | marine metagenome | isolation source: seawater | place: Pacific Ocean: North | collected 2011
CAAGCGCCCGTTGAAGATATGTTCACCGGTGAGTGTCGGTCCAACGAAGACTGCGACGATGGACTCTTTTGTAACGGACGAGAAGTTTGTTCGAATTATCGATGCTATGCATCGCCTTCGCCGCCCTGCGACGATGGCATTCGATGTACGGCTGATACATGCTCTGATGAGACCCGCGAGTGCCGAAATGAACCAAGCCCAGACCGATGTCCAGAAAATCATCTATGCGACTTGAAACTCGGGTGTTTTCCAATCGTTCCTTGCGAACGCGATGAAGATTGCATCGACGGCACCGTATGCAATGGCGAAGAAAGCTGTTTCGATGGTCGGTGTACTCCAGGTCAGCCAATTATCTGCGACGACGATGTCGAATGCACCGTCGATGTCTGCGTAGACAGGGACGGTTCCTGTGAATTTCTACCGGTCCATGGGCGCTGCATTGAAACCCAGCTCTGTACGACTGCTGACGGCTGTGTAGAGCGACCAGAATGCGAAACCGATGACGACTGCGACGATAACTCGTTTTGTAATGGAGTAGAGACGTGTGACCAGAATACACGACAGTGTGAACCTGGTGCCCCCCCTGAGGTCAATGATGATATTCCCTGCACCATAGACGTTTGCAGCGACGCATTTGCAATGGTTTTACACACACCTGCTCCGGCCAGATGCTCAGACGGTCAATTCTGCAATGGCGCTGAGGTCTGCCATCCAATCGAAGGCTGCCAAGCGGGGACCCCGCCAGCCCTGTCCGATGGCATCGCTTGTACCCAAGATGCGTGCAATGAAGATTTAGATATCATCGAGCATCAGACAGATGACACCGCATGCGACGACGATCTCTTCTGCAATGGAGACGAGCGCTGCCATCCGCAGAGCGGTTGTCAACCTGGGGAGCCTCCGCAAATTGATGATAATGTCGGATGCACCATCGATCGCTGCAGTGAAGTCGAGAGACGGATCATTCATGTGTCCGAAGACAGCCTCTGCAATGATGGTCTGCACTGCAATGGTGTAGAGCGATGTATCGCCGACCAAGGCTGTATCGCTGGCGAGGCTCCGATGATCGATGATGGCATTGCGTGTACGATCGACTCCTGCGATGACAACATCGACCAAATTATCCATCAAATCGATTCAAGCGCCTGCGATGATCGCCTTTTCTGCAACGGTGCGGAACGCTGTGTCGCAGACCAAGGGTGTGTGGCGGGTGATGCGCTGATTCTCGATGATGGAGTCGCATGTACGGTCGACACATGTGATGAAGAGGCGGATCAAATTGTCCACCAAGCCAACCCAGCAACCTGCGATGACGGCCTGTTTTGTAACGGTGTCGAAGTCTGTGACGTACGTCTCGGGTGCCAAGCCGGCGTACAACCGCGCGCCGATGATAACGTCGATTGTACAATCGATGCCTGTGACGAGGTGTCAGACCGAATCACCAATACCCCATCCAACGATGTGTGCAATGACGGACTCTTCTGCAATGGCCTCGAGGTCTGCGACCTACAATTCGGCTGCCAAGAGGGCGTACCACCGCGTGCGGAAGACAATATCGACTGTACAGTCGACACCTGTGATGAAGAGCAAGATATCATCGTCAATCAGCCTGACCACACAGCATGCTCCAATCAGTCTTTTTGCGATGGCGACGAGCAATGTCTCCTGGAGGTCGGCTGTGTCCCCGGCATGGCTCGAGTAGATGGTACCGTCTGTGAAAACGAACCGCGCTCACTATGTATCGACCAAGAGTGTCGGAATACCGAATGCGGAGATGGATTGATCGACCCGGCTGCCGGCGAAGAATGCGACGATGGGAACCAGATCGATGATGATGGTTGTAGTTCGGTCTGTCAGATAAGCGGTCCGAACGGCATACTGGACCCAGCCGGTCTATATGCCATTGAACCGGTCGTTCGATTCAGCTGCGGTCTCTTCGGCATCGCCTTGGTTGACGTACACGTAAGTCGAATGGGCTTCATTATGGGTGGTGGTCGACTCGAAGTGTCATCAAGCCCAGGTCCAAAACCACCGACGATGATTGTTGACCCTGCACCAGACCAACGCAACTTCAGCGTTGTGGGTGTCCACGAGGGTGGGTGCACCGAGATTTACCGTCTGTCTGGCGCGTTCGACCCACAAGATAATGACGTTTGGCGAGGTCAGCTGGTCATTGAGTTTGAAGGACCGGATTGTGCATTTACGACCTGCAATGGCCAAAGAGCATTCCAGGTTGTCGGTCGACGCCTTCAATGACCCAATTAATCGGTCCACTTCATTGCATCGTGATTTTAGGCATCGTAGCCGGTAGCGCGTGGTGGTTACAAAGTCACTTGGAGCGGCCGCCGCCTGTTCGAATTGTAGTGGCAATGACCTGTGGCCCCGCCCTGGTCCTGGTAGCCGCCCTTCTCTCGGTCCACAATTGCGCCCGGGGACAACCCATTCAGCAGTGGCTTTTTCCCGGCACGATGCTCTGTGCGTGTTGGCTGTTCGCGGAGCATCAGCCGAGCAAGGTTTGGGTCGTATCTGGAATCTGGTTTCTCTCCATAGCGCTCTCAATGCATTACGCACACGTTGTCCATAGTGAGGCCTGGATAGGCATCCCACTCACCTATGACGATTCAGGTGCAGTCATTAATGCAGCCTCGGAATGGCATACACCCATCAGTGGATTGTATACCCGGATCGAGTAGGGACTTATGGGTTCATCGGCATCGTATTCGCAATTGAGTTAAGGCATGGATTAAGGCCCACCCCAGAAGACAGAAGTATAGACGCGACAAGACAAAGCCAATCTGTTATGATCCGCGCGCAATGGGGGTAATTTTGCCACGCACTGTGTATTTAGAATGCTAAGTTCAGCGTGCAAGGAATTGAGGTAAAAATGGGTCAAGCCGTTAAATATCTTTGGATCGTGGTCGCCGCTTTTTCTGTTTCATTCGGCTGTTCGGATGCGCCGATCGAGACCTCGGAAGACCAAAGGGAATGGCTCGCTGAATATGGCGCACAAGGTCCCTTTGAGCAAGTGGTTGGCTCAGGCAAAGAGGATGGTGCAGGGAGACCTGGGCCATCTGTTAGCTGGGACAACGACGATTACCAAGTCTGGCCAGTCATACAGAGCTGGAATGAGGTGAGCTCTGAATCAGGTATTGCGTGGACGTCAGACAGCGGCCTCACGTGGGATGAAAAATACGCCGCGTGGTTGGAGAGCATGCAGACCACCGATCAACCGGGTGAAAACGGTTTACTGACCTTCAATCTGACAACCCCATACGGCAAGACACTGCTCGCGCCAGTGCTCGAATGTGCGGAAGTGGCTATTTTTCTGAGAGCCACCTTCGCGAGCTGGTATGGTCTTCCGTTTTTTCTTGAAGCCAACGACGCAGGCGAGCGGATCTATTTGGGACATTTTGGTTTTCGCCGGTCGAACGGGGCGCCATTTTCAGGAACCCCTCGATTCAAGAGTCGTTATCAAGATTACAGCCAGCAATGGACGGCCAATGGGCCATGGCCAATCGACCGAAAACTGAGAAAACGAGGCCTCTATGGAGGCGGTGATGAAGTGCCGTTCCTCGGCGATATCGATGGTAAAGCTGCCCGAGCGGGCGCCTATTTCGACGAGATTTTCGTCAATAAGAGAGTCGGTCATTTTATGCTACTCGCTCTGTCTTGGTTTGGTTCAATGCATTTGGCCGACGGCGCGAATATGTACCACGTCAAAGCCGACAAGATCAGAGCTGGAGATGTACTGCTCCTTCGCTGGCAGCGACGAGGAATCGGCCACACTGTACCCGTGATGCGCGTCACGCCCTACGACGATGGTCGCTTGGAGCTCGCTGTTGCGACCGGATCAATGCCACGCCGATATCCAAAATGGGAAGACGGTGCAGCGGCCGGTCGATACTTCAAAAAGACTGATGCAGGTGGTGCAGGTGAAAATGTCGATGGAGACCGATTTGCAGAACTCGGGGGCGGCCTTCGGCGTTGGCGGATCGCGGAGCCTATCAATGGGGCGTATCGGAACACCTTCGCGAAGACCGATGAGGCCGACTGGATTAACAGTTCGGATTTATCGTCGATTGCCGCTCGCATTTCAGATTTTGAACAATTGTTGCGAGAATTATCACCGACGGAGAAAGTCAGTTTAGCCGAACAGTTGATCAATTCGGCCCGCAGTCATTTACAACGCTATCCCGCCAGCTGTGCGGCGCGAACACGTCGGGAAGACGCATTTAAGCAACTCTACGACGTACACGCTGATGCATTTGGAATCAGCCGTGAGGAGACAGACCGACAATACCGCAAACTGGAAGACTATGTTTTTGGCGAACTGATCTATGGCTCATCGAGAACCTGTTGCTGGAACCGTTCAACGGCAGCCATGTATGACATCGTCATGGCCCACGCTCAGTCGACGCTTATCGATGAGGAAAGCGGTCTATGCCAAGACCCACTGGTTTTCAAAGCGAGACATGTCTCCAATACCAGCGATGGCTATGCTCTGTATCGCGATTATGCTCGTTCCATTGGTCGGGAGGCGGAGTGGGTCCAATGGAGTCCTGATGAAGCCTGTCCGCAAGCAAACGAATTTGTCGATGATATAGAACTGCAAATCACCGATGTCGGTTACTGCGATCTCAGCTCTAGTAGCCCCCAAACAGGCTGCCAAGATACAGGCGACTCACACATCAATGCGTTGGAGTTGACGAGCGGAGACCACGACGATCTCAAGGTCTGCGCCGGTGAGACGGATATCTTCAGCTATGCAGGGGAAGGCAACGTCGTCATAGCGGCTTCATTATTGCCTGGACAAGGTGAATTACGCATCAGTGTTTTTGACGCATCCGATGTCCTTGTCGATACGGTGTATTCACGGACCGAGGACGACGGAACGAATTTCATCGAGCCCATCTCAACGTATGTTGACGACGGCGGAGCCCTCTATATTGAGGTCACTGGCGTGAATCCTGATACAGTTCGTGGATACCGCTTATCCATTTTCCAGCGAGACTAAGCCAAGGGTCTTACACGCTCTCGTCTTCCAATGCCCCTATGGCAAAAAAGATTAGTTGAACAAACCAGCGGCCACGTCGTCGGAGCGGCACTGTACCAGTGCCAATGCCCTGAGGGCTTGCCCGGATTGGCCGAGCCAGCTAATTTAACGCCGATGTCAAGCGGACAAAAAAAGGACCTACAGAAATGAACATGAATCAGACACGCATCCTGTCTCCATTGTCAGCGGTATGGCTTGTTTTCGGCATGTCCGTCGCGCATGCGGAGAAACCAGGTGCAAAGGCGCAACAAAAGGCAGCTGAGTTAAAAAAGAAGGATACGGCAAAGAAGACCGAGACCTGTCGGCGGGATGTCCAGCGGCTTGCAAAGCGCAATAATCTTATCTGGAACAAGGCGAAAAAAGACGCTCAAAGGCTGCTTTCAAAAGCGTGTATAAAGGCAAAATTTAAAAAGCGGGGCGCTTTAAAATTGGCCTATAAGAGCGGCGTCTTTATCAAGACGAACACAAAGCGTACTGATACGTCGACGGCGGATGAGTCCAGTACACAAGATCCAAAGAGTGCGGCTCGCTCAAACTGCATCAGAGCTGTGATCGATCTGGCTAAACGAAATGATTTGATTTTGAAGGATGGTGAGCAGACATCGCCTCATAGTGTGCGCGATGCCTGCAATAGGGCAAAATTTAAGAGCAAGCTCGCCTTCAAAATGGTGCAACGCGCGGGCGGCTTTATGTCCGCCAGCAAAGCCACTGAATCCAATGCTCCACAGGCGACACAAACCGCAGATAAAAAAGGCTACCTAAAAACCTGTCAGCGTGAAATCAGGACTCATTCCAATGCGAAGCAGTTACGTCCTAAATTGAGGGGGACTGCACTGAAAACCAGCATCGAAGACAGCTGTAGACGCAATAAATTCGATGGTTATCTGGCACTGAAAGCACTGTTCAAATCAGGCGTCTTTGTCAAAGTGGAAGACGGCAAGGCAAACCAAGGAAAACAGGCTAAAACAGGTCAGAAAGGCCTCAGTGCTGTCTCCTCCGGCAAAAAGAAGAAGAGTAAATCGGGGACCAAAAGCAAGACAAGCAACACACTTGATCCGAACAAGCTAAAAACCTGTGTGAAGAAAGTGAAATATCGTGTCAAAAGCGACAAACTCTATCCTAGAAATGGTCTGCGGTCCCTAGACCTTGAGATCCAGAAGGCCTGCACGAAAGCGAAACTCAATACGAGAAAGAGCTTTGGACTCGTCAAGCGTCATTTGACCAAACGTCGACCGAGTTCGACAGCGGGCAACTCCCCTTCGAAAACAAAAAAGAAAACGCCAGCCGGACAAACAAAAACCGGGTCGGTCCGCTCAGGCACAGCGCAAGACGGTGCATCCAATAAATCGCTCAGCAAATGTAAGACACAGGTTTGGGCTATTGCCGAAGAAGAAGGGCTCAGGCCACTCAAGGGGAAATCAAATGTGAATAAGCACATTCTTGAGCAGTGTCGACTCAACGCATACGTGGCTAAAACGGTCTTCAAGCGGGTGCGAACGCTTTTTACCTCAAGCGATGCGACAGGGAAGTCCAGCGGATCAAACTCGCTACTGCCGGAGGTGGGGCCGTCTCTCAAGCGCATCGGTCAAAGCAACCAGCTGGCCTTTCCGACCGGAGACACAGCTCAAAGAGATTCATCGAAGAAAAGCAAAGCATGTCGGGTAACCGTGGCTAAAATCATCAAAGCGAAGGGCGATAAAACAGTGATTAAGCTCACCAAGAAGGAATTTAATCGCCGCATCACAGCCGCATGTCGAAAGACCAATAATGACCCGAAGGCTGCAGCCAGCATTCTACTTAAATCAGGTCAATGAACTGGCGATAGCACTTTGGATATGAGTCGTCGTGTGCCCGCACGACCCACTCCATCGCACACGAAAATGTCGATTTCAGCTTGCAAGCCTGTGATGTCCCTATACGATAGCGTCCTATGGCGCGTTTTGTACACATCGCCGACCTACACTTAGGCCGCACTCTTAACAATTATTCACTCCTCGATGAGCAAAAGCATGCTCTCGACCAGATCGTCCGTTTCATCGAAGAGTCTAAGCCTGCCGTTGATGCATTGCTCATCGCTGGTGATGTCTTCGACAGAGCTGTGCCACCAACGGACGCGATCGTGCTGTTAAACGATTTGTTCCGTGCGGTCGCAGCTAAATTGGCGACACCTGTCTTTGTCATTCCCGGAAACCATGACAATGCACACCGGATGAATCTGACCCATGGCCTGACAAAAGACACTTTACGCATTGCCCCATCAATCGAAGACGGCCTGACTCGCGTCAGGATATTGGATCAATTTGGCCCGATTGATATTTTCCTCGTCCCATTTCTCGAACCAGCGCTGGTGCGATTTGCCACCGGCGATGCATCAGCCAGAGATCAAGAGAGCGCCCTCCGTGCAGTCATCGAGCAAATCCACTCGCAAAATGACAGGGCCCACAGATGCGTCTTGATGGCGCATGCCTTTGTACGCAATGCCACTCAGTCCGACAGCGAGCGCGACCTATATGTGGGTGGTAGCGGTCAGGTGGATGGGTCTATTTTTAAATCTTTCGACTACGTTGCTTTAGGGCACCTTCACAAAGCCCAGACCGTGGATGATGCCGGTCGGATTCAATATTCCGGATCTCTGCTCAAGTATTCGAAATCTGAGGCCTCTCATTCTAAGAGCTTTACTGTGATTGATATGAATGCTGAAGGCGCCGTTGAAACGATGCGGGTTCCGCTGAATCATAAACGTGACCTCAGGGTGGTTCGCGGTCTTTTCTCATCGATTGTCGCTGGTGCAGAAAAAGATCAAAACCGTGATGACTTTGTATTCTTTGAACTGGAAGATGACGTGCCAGTCAGTGAGGTTATGGTCCGCCTGCAAGGCTGGTATCCGAATGCAGTCCACCTAAACTATGTTGAAAAAGAAACCGAAATGGTGGACTCAAAGCCGATTGTTGAACACCAAGAGTTAACCATTCAAGGACATTTTAGGACCTTTTATGAGCACGTCACAGGGCAGTCAATGGACATCCAGCAAAATGATGCCATCGAAATCCTGATCGCTAAAATGGACGCTGGCGAGGATCGGCCGTCATGAAGCCAGAGATGCTGATCCTTCAGGCGTACACAGCCTATCCAACCAAACAAGTCATAGACTTTAGGCAACTTGGTACAGAGCGCTTAATGATGATCTCTGGCGAGACAGGCGCCGGTAAAACCGCCGTATTGGATGCCATGACCTACGGGCTCTTTGGTCAATCGTCGGGTGGCCTTCGACCGGAGAGAAGTCTTCGAAGCGACCACGCTCGAAAAGGGTTAATGACCTTCGTGGACTTTCGTTTTGAGGTAAACGGTCAGCTGTATCGAGTCCACCGCATGCCGTCGCAGCCGGGGCGCTCCAACGGCTTAGTTGAATTCTATGAACTCGATACACTAGACGATGAAAGCGGAACGCCAAAAGCCACAGGTAAAACCAAAGTCGACGGTTTCATCCGCGATCTCCTCGGTTATTCAATCGATCAATTTCGAAGCGTTGTCATGCTCCCACAAGGACAGTTCAGAGAGTTCCTATCAGCGAAAACACGGGAAAAAGCTGACTTATTGGCTTCGCTTTTTAAGACTCAGCGCTATGCCTCTTTTCAAAGTCAACTCAAGAAGAAGGCTGATGAACTGGGCAAGGCACAGGCAGATGATCTGAAGAGGATCGGACAATGTCTAAAGCTTGCCCAAGTCCCAACGGAAGACGAGCTTTTCAGCCAGATACAAGACCGGCAGATTGACGTAGAGACCCATCTCAATCACCGAGCGCAACAAAGCCAGCTCGTACGACATCATGAAAGTGCTTTGACTAAAGCCAAAGCACTGAATCATGCTTTTGAACAGCTTGACTCAGCCAGGGAGAGGGCGTCATCCATCGCGTCTCAAGAGACGGATATAACGGCTAAAAAAAAACGACTTAAGGCTGCACTCGCAGCGGAAGACCTCCGAGATACGCAACTCAACCTCGAACAACGAGTCCAAGAATGTAAACGGGCGGAGGTTGCGCTCAAAACCAACATACTCGAACTAGAGCAGGCTCAATCAACAGCGAAAGAACGCGATGAACAGTTCGCCGTGCAAAACGCGCAGCAGGGTGAAGTAGACGCCCTCCGATTAAAGCTTGAAGACGTGCGAAAACTCAGAGCACATGTCCAAGAGCTTAATTTGGCTAAGCTCGCTGTCGACCAACAAGTCGCCGAGACAGAGCAGATAAAGAGTCAACTTGTGGACTGTCAGTCAATTCAAGGCCAACACGATGCGAAGCTGACGGAATTTGAAGCAACTCTGGCCAAGATGCAGACCATCGCTCAGCATCAAGCCACTGCAATCCTTCGGCTTGAACGATGCACTGTCAATTTAAACCATCGGCACCGCATTAACGAATTGGTCATTGAACAACAAGCGAAAGTATCTCTGCTGGAATCCACGGAAGCAAAGCTGCATGAACTGACAGACACTTTCCAGCAAAGAAAAAGTCGCCATCAGGTCGTCTACCAACAACATTTAAGCGACTATGCAGCCCGCTTAGCTGAGGGCCTGACTGCGGACCAGCCGTGTCCTGTGTGTGGATCTTTTGAACACCCCAGAAAGGCTGATGAGGTCGGTGATGCGCCAAGCGCACAAGACGTGCAGCTCGCACTAACGGCCATGCGTACAATAGAAGAAGCACAAGCAAAAGCACGGTCGTTAGAGGAGCAGATCAAGGTCAATCTAGACGCACTGGGAGAGAAACAAGAGCAGTTAATAGCCGAATTGGGCGAGGCGGCAAAGGCCGGTATTGAAGAGCTGGAGGTTGACTACGAAAACGCGGTGGTGCGCGCCGAGGAGGCTGAGCAAGCCCGCCTTTTCGTCGAGGAGAGCGAATCCCATTATCAAGCGCTTAAAACGCGAACGTCTTCCCTGGCCGATGCGAGTAAAAAAGCCGCCCGCGATGTCGAAGCGGCGCTCCGAGAATTGGCCGTCAAGCAGACGCGGATGGAAGAGCGAATGAGCCTCCTTCCGACTCCAAGGCCAACGCTGTCCACGCTCGATAAGCTCGAGACGGACACCGAGGCACTGTGGACAGAGTCTTCAGAGCGATACAAAACGGCCAGAGACGCCCAACACAAAGCGGCTCAGCGACTCGCAGCATCCAGCGCTAAATGCCAAGCATCAAAATCGACTTTTGAACGGGCCAAAAAAGCAAAAGCGGAGGCACAAGACGTATTTAATGGGCGCCTACAGGCCGCTCAGTTTGAAACCTTAGATGCATATGAAGTATGCCTTATGAGCCATGCAGACCGCATTGAACTGGACAATGAAATTAACAGCTTTGCCGCCGATAAAAACAAAAACCAAGGACTTTTGAACCATTTAGAGGCCGAGCTGAAAGGGCTCCAAAGACCAGACCTAGGCTCGCTTGACGAGCAGGTTCAATCGGCACGACATCACCTAGAGTTCATTGAAAAAGAGTTGGAAGCCAGTCGCAATACACTCAGTCCATTGCTGCGCGCGCAAACCGAAATCTCTGAATTAAAATCGGCAAGCGATGCCCGTGAAGCAGAATACGGATGCTTTGCCAAGTTGCGGGATATCGCCTTTGGAAAAGCGCCAAACCGGCACGGGGTCCAATTCGAAAAGTACATTCTAGCTACGATTCTCGATGAGGTTCTTGTGTTTGCAAATGCACGCTTTAAACGGATGTCAGGTGGGCGTTATGCTCTACAAAGAAAAGATCCTGACAGGCCAAGAGTAACAGAGTTTGTCCAAGACAACCGGTCAGAAGCAGGTCTCGAATTGGAGGTTACTGATGCCTTCACGGGTAAAGAACGCGATGCGTCAACGCTCTCTGGTGGTGAGGGGTTTCAGGCTGCGTTAGCCTTGGCTCTGGGTCTAGCCGACGTGGTGCAGGCCAAGGCGGGCGGAATTCAATTAAGCGCTATGTTTATTGATGAGGGCTTCGGCACCCAGAGCGAAGACGCACTGGATGCGGTCATGGACACGTTGACGCAGCTTCAGTCCGCAGGACGACTCATCGGCCTGATCAGCCACGTACCCGAGATGCGCGCACGCATACCGGTTCGATTGCATGTGCAGAAGGAACCGACGGGCAGTCGCGTTCAATGGATACATACGCAGACCGCGGCCCACTGAGTCAAGCCACCAAGACCTCTTTTAAGAGGTTGCGCTTAAGAATTGAAGATGCACAGAGAACGCCACCAACCATGGCGCCGCCAATCCCGGCCGTTGCGACGTCCTGCCCCGTTAGATAAAACCCCTTCAACCTGGTCTTAGGTCTGAGTTGGCGAGTGCCAAATCGGTTGGGGTCGTGTTCAAGACCATAGATCTCACCTTGCTCGTAATTACAGAAATGCCGCGTAGACAAGGGCGTCGATAGCTCAACATGATCTAGGGCAGCCTCCAGTTGTGGCTCCAATTCAAAGAGCTTTTGGAGTAAGCGGTCGCTGAAGTTTTGCTTCAAAGCATCATAGTCCGCCCCCCGTTTCCCCCACTTCTTATCGACCCATGGCTGAAACCACTCAAAGGGTGCCAAGGTAACCAACTCGACCGTACTCCGGTCTGGGAAACGTGTATCCCAAGACGGATCCTTAGCCGATGGGAACGATGTATACACAACTGGAAATTCGGCATTCCGGTCAGCCAGATAACGCTCAACATTATCATCATGGTCGTAGTTTTCAGGGTAGTACCACCAATTGGCTTTAGGGAGCTTGAGCTCGTCAGACGTTCCATTTAGGCCCAAATAGAGGCAAATGTGAGCAGCTGAGTTCTCCAACTTACGTAAACAAGACCGCAATCCTGTTAATTCAGCCGTCGAGTCATCCAGTAGACTATGGGCAGTCGTCGCGACACCGGCGCCACTGATGACCGTCGGGGCGGTCAGCTCACGCCCATCGGCCATCCTAACTCCGGTCACTTTGCCCTTGCTGTGGGTGATTTGAGTGACATCTGCATTCGTCACAATCGTACCACCAGCACCAATAATAATTGGCGCGATGGCCTCAAAGATTCTAGACGAGCCTCCCACAGGATACGCGCCCCCATTGAAATAATGCCTCACCAACATGGCATGCATAGCGAAACTGCTTTTAGACGGGGGCAGCCCATAGTCGCCAAATTGACCCGTTAAAACACCGATGAGTTTAGTATTGGAGGTAATGTCTTTGAGTACATCGAGAGTCGTCCGCGCCCCATATTTCATAAAACCGCGACGCATGCGCCGCCCTGCCAGCGTCGATACAAAGTCAGGGACTGCTTTTTCAGCAAAAAAGCCGCGAGCTTGCCGGGAGGCATCGGTGACGAGGGCCACATATTGATCTAAGGCACGAACGTCTTCATTGGCGGGAAAGTAGGATTTCATTCGATCGAGCCAAGCCGCACGACCTCGAACGAAATCATAGACCTCATCACCGAAGCGTATGCGGTCATACACATCACCCATGTCAGCCCATTCCAATGACCCATCTGACACGTATCGAAATAGACGTGACAGCAAACTATTCGGTCGCATGACTTCACCGACATAATGGACGCCTACGTCCCACTCGTACCGTTTTCGTTTGAAAACATGGGTATAACCACCGGGCGCGTAATGCCGCTCAAGAAGCAGACACCTCGACCCTTTCTTTGCGAGCGCAGCCGCCGTGACAAGAGCACCTGGTCCAGAACCGATTAAAATGACATCGTAATCATCTGTGATCTGGGCTTGCTTGTAAGATACGGTCTTCTTCATGCATACTCTCCAAGGTTTTCTGACGAGATGACAGTCGCTCTCATCATCAAGTCACCAAGGGTTTAAGGACAAGTATATATTGCGTCTTGTAAGCAATTTAAGTTTCACATGGTCGAATACGTACTGATAAACAAGCGAATGATAAGGGTGCCGTTGTAAATGCTCGAATCCGAACTCTTGGGGCAAAATGATCCACTCATCGGTCACACTATCGCAGAGCGATATCAGGTGAAAAGTATTGTCGGTGAAGGTGGGATGGGGACAGTCTACAGGGCTGTTCAAGAACCCATCGGGCGAGAAGTGGCTGTAAAAGTACTACTACCCGAATTGATCAACGATTCGCTTAAGTTGAAACGCTTCGTGAACGAGGCACGGATTCTGAGCGGTCTGCGTCATCCCCACACTGTCTCATTGATCGATTGTGGCCGCTTACGTGATGGGCGACTTTTCATTGTGATGGATTATGTTCACGGCGGCACTCTACGAGACCTCATGGATACCGGCCGACTGTCACAGGTCGCTGCCCTAAAGATTACACGTCAAATTCTTCAGTCGTTAGCCGAAGCTCATGCGCACGGCATTATCCACCGGGACCTCAAACCCGCGAATGTTTTGCTAGATGAAGTTCAAAGTGAAGAGTTCGTTGTTCGGGTGGCCGATTTCGGGATTGCAAAACTCGATGGTGATGAACGGCTGATGGGAATCGCCCCCACCAGCAAGAACGCCACATCGGGATTCGGACCCCAAGCCCACATCGCGACATCACCAGGGATACGCCTTGGAACGCCTGCCTATATCGCGCCGGAGCAAGCGTTCGCGAAAGAAATAGATGCACGTACTGATCTGTATTCAGTGGGCATCATCCTTTTCGAAATGCTGACAGGACACCAACCATTTAAGTCGGATACAGAGCGTGGTCTATGCCTCGAACATCTGCACACGGCACCTAAACCCATCAACTCCGTTAACACTCAGCTTGAGATCGAAAAAGAAATAGAGCAATTGCTGCTCTCTTTAATGTCCAAAGACCGGCTATCGCGGCCCGAGAGCGCGAAAACGGTCATTAAGACCATCGACCGAGTCCTTGTTCGGATTGCTCCAGCGAGCGGTCCAACGGTACCAATCCCTAAAGTTCTGCCGGCGGTTAAACGGCCGCAGACCTTGACCATCGATACACCGATCGAGTTCAATAAGTCCCCCATTCCTCCATGGATTTGGGGCCTGCTCATGGGGATTACCCTCGGGGCTGGTCTGGGCTGGCTGATCTTGAGGAGCGCCTAATCTCGGCGCTTGAGGATGACAAACTCGACTCGTCTGGATAGACGTGCAGCCACTGGACTCTTCCCATCGCCAACAATTTTGTCTTTTCCGTGCCCTAAAGCGTCGAGTCTCTCAGCGCTGACACCACTCTGCACGAGGTAATTCATCACCGATTCAGCTCGCGCTTGCGCAAGCTTCTGGTTAAAGGCCTCGCCTCCGAACGCATCCGTATGGCCTTCAATGCGAATCTTCGCCAAGGTTGGACGCTGGATTATCGCTGTGGCAATTCTATCGAGAATCGGATAGCTCTGAGTCTGAATTGTCGACTTTGCCGTCTCGAAATAGATTTTGTCTAAATGCCGAATGCGATGTTGTTCCACGATGATCCTGTCATCATCAGGGCATCCGTCTCCATCGGCATAACCGTTTCGGTTTTCTGCATGCGCGGGACAACGATCATCGGTATCCAACACACCATCTCGGTCGTTATCAGGGTCTGGACACCCATCCTCATCTTGAAAACCGTCTAAATCTTCAGGATGGGATGGACACTTATCCTGAGTATCCAACAATCCGTCTTGATCATTGTCTTTATCTGGACACCCATCAGCATCTTGGAAACCGTCGCGATCTTCCCGGAGCTCAGGACATGCATCGGCGTTGTCTCGAACGCCGTCGTTATCTTGGTCCGATGCACTCACGGCATAGTGACCACTGCCACCTCGACCGCTCATCGACCAGCTCAATCCACCGACAACGCGAAATTCCGGCGAGCTGAATTCATCGTTCAGCCCCCCGCCAATTCCCATAGAGAACGCGAGGTCGTCACCCCCGAATAATCGAAAGCCGGCCAAGGCTTCGATGGGGGCTGGCCCATCTGAATTGTCCCTGAATTCCTTAAACTGCGAGCCAAAAACGTCTAAGAGTAATTCAAACTGATTTGGATAGGGCCGAAAGCCGAGCCCGACGGACCAATAAGTGCCAGCATCGAGAGCCAAAGGCGGCAATTGCTCTGGCCGAGTCGGCAGCCATCGATACCCTATATTTGTACTCAGACGCCAATACTTCTGCTGTATTTCAAAGGCAAGAGTGGGTTTGATTGAGAATTGCCGCGTTGAAAATTCGTGTTCATCACCTGCGGTGGGAAAATGCATTGGTAAAATGAGAGCAACACCAAATCCGCGCCTCCGTTTGGCGCCCAAAAGGAGAATTTTCGACGACACGCGAAGGTCTCCGACCCCCGACCCATCGTCTACATCAAGCTCACTTGGTTTCGTTGCATGAGACACTGGGAGTGAGAAGCCGATTTCAAGTCGTTCGGTGAGCGCCCAAGAGGCTAAAAACTCTGCGGTGGTCAAGTCGGTCACAACCGTCTCGATGATGCGGCCAAAGTCATCTCGTCTGACCAAAGGATTACTGGCGTAGTGAACTTGAACACCCGTCAAAAGGCGTCCAGATGGCCCAACCTTCGCGCTGTGTGTCGAGAAGTAGTTAGACCCGCCAACGGCGGGTCGGTAATGCTGCAGATCTTGAGCTTTGGATACGCCGATAGCGGCTACAGCAATCAGTCCATAGATTGACGCCGTCCATATCAGCGTAAACGCTACTTTTTTGCTCGTCATTCTGCCCATAAATCTATTCCGTATGCCAGACGTCACCTAGTCTAAGATAGGGTA
>MDTC01173409.1_pt1 | contig 15753 bp, 5 predicted proteins | sample 811181 | NCBI WGS metagenome assembly MDTC01 (sample SAMN05326644, study PRJNA326480) | marine metagenome | isolation source: seawater | place: Pacific Ocean: North | collected 2011
ACTACGAGTAGTATTTATATATACAAAAGAACTAAACTCGATTGGTCTACATATACGTCTAATGTTATAGTTGGTTCGCCAGGTGGTTCATCTGTAAAAGGGTTCGGTCTTTCTATATCGATAGCATCTGAAAATCCTGGTTTATTATGTGTAGGTTCACCGTACGAAAATAGAGTTTACGTTTACGATATTAATGCGACACCGTTACTTTTATATATAGACCAACCCGGAACTGAAATAAATGGTAATAATGGTGTATTTGAAAACTACGCTAATGTTGTATCACAAGACGCAACTACTATTTCACCTGTTAGGTTAAACCCAACTTACGATCAATATGGGTTCTCTGTTTCTATGTCCCCAGATGGATGGGCTTTTGCAGCGGGTGCACCCGGTACCCAATCGGGTACATATGTTGGAAAGGGTCAAAGTTATAGCGTTAATTCAGGTGTAACCGATGATATTAAAGACTCTGAAGGAAATTGGAATTACCAATCGGGATATGTAAAAGTTGTATATTCACCCGCCGATTGGAATGGGACTGGGTATAATGCCCCATATGCAATAGGTGACCAAACACTTTTAAACGGTGATAGAAATCGATACGAACTTAATAAATTTTCCGCGTTTGGGTATTCTGTTGCCATGTCCGGCTTCTTATCATCAGAACCATTTTTAGATATAACTAGCGGAAACGAAGCTGATATTACAATACCAACCATTAGAATAGCTGTAGGTGTGCCCGGTGAATCTGGGGTTAGGGCATTTAGGTATAGTTATTTACAAGATAAATTTGTTCCAATTGGTGATTTAATCTTAGGTGCTCCTGGTTCGGGAACAAAAATTTCAATGACGTATAACGGGAATCGTATAGCTTCCGGGTCAGATTATAATTTTACAAAGGTAACAGGAACGCATCAAACGTCGAACGTGTACCAAATTTACGATTTTAATGGTTCGTTTTGGAGTCATTACGATCCATACGATAGTATATATAGTGTAGCTGGGTTTACAACGTCTATGTCACAAGACGGTCTTTTTATAATAAACTCGGGACAAACGAATGATGAAGGTCATGTACATGGGAAGGATGTAGAATTTTTAAAACTTGGTCGGTCCATTAAAGTCGTGGGTAATACGACAATAGGTGGTGATATTTCAGCTAGAGATTTTGTCGTTGGGGGTGGTAAATATACAACTTACCCAAATTATTCGGGACAAGTTATATTTTCAGATACACCCGGTACTGATACATGGTCCAATGCACTTATACGAAACTGGAACTATAAAAATGATAACGTGACGTCTACGACGTTTAATAATCAAAATAATTACACATCGAGTGAATTGCTTATACACAAAGGTGGTGAATATCCAGATAAACTAAAAGCGTGGGGAAGAGAACCGGATAGAATACGCGTACAAGGTAGGTCTATAGTTTTAGATACGACGTATAGTGACGACGTAAACCCTTCTAATACACATCCAAAATTCGTTCTCGATACGTTTGGGAAAATTGGTGTAAATTTACCCGAATTACAACCAGAATCATTGGCATTAAGAGATGGGTTTGGTCCGTATAAGGAAAATATAAAGGCACGTCTCGATGTTAATGGTAGAACATCTATTAGAAATAAACTTGATATTAATTACGGTTTAAAATCAAACGTTACAATTGGTAAACAAACACTATTAAATTACGATACACGTGATATAAATTGTTTAAAGGGTATTTATTTACAGGATTCAGGACCAAGAGAAGTTTATCGTTCCAATTTAACAAACACGTCATGTACTTACGATGCAACGAATAAAAGTGTATACATAAACGATGGTGGTCAGTTAAAAGGTGTTATAAATACTGATATCGGTGATAACACAGCCGTTTCGTTTTGGTTCATGTTAGATAATGATCATAGTACGTATAATAACAAAACCGTATTTTATATAGGTGATACCGTAGCGGCAAGTCAGGTTGAACAGATAATAGCATGTGAAGTTTATTATACAAGTTCATCAGACCATGGTTTACGATTACATTTCCTTAACCAAAATGCAAATAAACTTGAATTTAAATACACGTTTTCCTCTAAAAAGTGGTACCATATATATTTTCAAAGAGAAGGTATATTAAATATTAATAATCTTTAATGTGAGTTTTATAATCCATCTTATAATATATAGACTATTATAAGATGGCTTCACAGGATAGCAAAATAAATTCTACGAATGTTGGTTTATATGACTATTTCGGTAGTTCAGTTCGTTTATGTGGAAAAGGAAACGGATCGTATAACAGGAGTGTTGTAGATTATAGAGCTATAGTGAGTGCACCAAATAACGAATATATCGGAAATGTATACATATTTAGAAACACGACTGAGGTGGGAGGGTCGTGGTCTCAAATAGGTCATGTCCTATCATCAAATGTAAGTATAGGTGATCAATATGGATATGCAGTTGACATTGCAGGTGGATATTTCCCGCATATATATGGTGTATCTGCACCATCAAAAGCAGATGGTCGTGGCGCCGTGTATATATTTAACAGTAGTTATAATCAAACTCATGAAGTATTAGGTCCAAGTGAATATGCATACTTTGGAGATTCTGTTAAATTTAATTACCAAGCTAGTAAATTAATTGTAGGTGCAACCGGAATAGGGAGTGCGTATGTACTTGATTCGGGTAATGGTTATCAACTCGGAACCGCTTTACAACAAGGGGACCTTAGTGATTATTTCGGATTTTCGGTAAGTATAGCTGGTAATAATGCATCGTCTAATTGGACTATCATAGGAGCACCAGGTACAAATAATGGTACTGGTGCAGCATATATATACAATGGAACAAATTTACATGCGACTTTACCACTTAACGTATCGGGAGCACTATATCCATCAGAATTAGTCGAAGGTGACTATTTCGGTAACTCAGTTGCTTTAGATGCAAGTGGGGATACCGCAGTTGTATGCGCATTTTTACAAAATTCACAAGGTGCGGCGCATGTATTTGTACGCAACACGTCTACAAACGTTTGGTCTTACCAATCTAAAATTGTTCCGAACGATATACAGGTAGGTGATAGTTTCGGGGATTCCGTATCCATCGATAGTAGTGGTGATTCAATTGTTATAGGCGCATCTTCGAAATTATCGGGTGGTGCTATGTATACATTTATACGTTCGGGGACTACGTGGACTCAACGTGAAAAAATAGTTTCATCTAACTTATCTACCGGTGATAAGTTTGGTTATTCAGTTGGTATCGCCGTGAACGCCAGAAAGGCTATTGCAGGGGCGTACTCAGCTACATCTTCGAGTAATATATTTAGCGGTGGTTCTGCGTATGCGTATAGTATACCTGATAACTATTATAGCGGTACAAATAGAATAATACACGAAACTGTACCCGAAGCAGAACCAGTTAGTACATTTGAAAAGTTTAATATATACGTAAACGGTCAGCCAGTTGAAAATACACCAACTACATGGGCGCAGTCACGAACAATGACCGCACCTTCAACGAGTAATATATTTTTCGGGAATGTTGAATATACTAGTGGTTTAAGTACATTAGAACCCGGATCTAAATTACATGTAGGTAACTTTACAGTTCTAACTAGAAACGCTTACGATACGTGGGATAACACGGCTTTAGATTTTTATAACGAAGGACCCCCGAGTCAAATGTTAAGTGTTGGTGGTGAAGCGATCATCGAACATAAATTGGGTATAGGAATACAGACTCCAGATAAACCTCTCCATGTTTTAGGAGATGTTCGTGTATCTGACCCTTTTCCAACAGGTACGGTTATAGATATTAGCTCAAAATCGAGTATACTTCGCGAAGTTTCTAAAATAAAACCGGTAAGTCAATTACCTTACGAAGTTGTAGGTACTTCGGTATCTATAACGAAAAATGGTAAAACGGCAGTTATAGGTGCAGTTAGAAACCCCCCTGGTAACGAAACGTATGGTCATGTATATATATTTGATTGGAAAGGGGATTCGTGGGAACAGAATGCTATTTTACGACCAAATAATGTAAAAAGTAATGATAATTTTGGAACATCATCTGCTATATCAAATGATGGTAAAACAGTTGCTATAGGTGCATGGAGAGATAATACAGTGTATATATTTACACGCACAGGGGATACATGGTCTCAGGATTCTAAATTAACTACCACATCATCTCCCGGAGATAGGTTCGGGTATGTAGTCGATATATCTGAAGATGGGTCTACAGTTGTTGTAGGTGCTCCAGATAAAAAGAATAATAATTTGGCTAAAAGTGGTTCGGCATATGTATATATGCGTGTAGGAGCTATAAATTCATGGGTTGAAGCTCATATAGTACCCACTTTCACGAGCTCTTTCTGGCCAAGTGCATACAATGCGGGAGATGAGTTCGGGACTTCTGTATCTATGTCTGCAGATGGTAATACCATTGTTGTAGGAGCGCCTAAAGCAAAAATATATTCATATTATGGCGGTGGTACACCTGGATCCAATTTTAACAACGCAGGTGCTGCGTATGTATTTAAACGTTCGGGTGGTACGAATTGGGCCCAACAAACATGGTTACCAGACATTTGGGGTATAAAAGAATCCGTTAGTGGTTGGACTTCCGAATTCCCGTGGACAAATGCATCACAACATACTACAAACACTGGTGTTCTATTTTCATATGGACACGCGGCTAATGGTTATGGTATGGCTTCTACACAAATACCAGCTACTGGAACGTACATGGGTGATCGCTTTGGGAACTCGGTAAATATATCTGATGATGGTAATACGATTATTGTAGGTGCACCTGGAAGATCGAGAACTTACGTGAAAACGAAAGAAGAAAACGAAATTGAAAATAAATGGGGTATAGGAACTGCATATATATTTCAATTTGCGGATGGTTCGTGGGTGGAACAGGCCCATTTACAGGCATCAGATTACGAAATTTTTGATTATTTCGGGTTTTCCACATCAATATCTTCTGATGGAAATACTGTTATGATAGGAGCATTTAATGACGACCCAACTTATGTAGATAGTCACGGTAATAAATCTATTATTCAAAATGGTGGTTCAGTATACATATACACGCGTACAGTTGATGGTGTTTGGTCTGAAAAAAATAAAATAACCCCAGACGTTCCAGTTACTGATGGAGCATACGGAGCTTCACTGTGTCTTAGTTCAGATGGTAATACAGCTCTTATAACGGGGGCGAGTAGTGGTAGTGGAGCTAAACCCGCACCAGCGATACCTTGGGTCGGTAACACTACTTATCGCACGTACAACCTTGACGGGACAGTGAATAGCAATGGTATATTCATAACATGGAACGGTACAACTGCAGACGGGATCTATATATATGATACATATGATATCAACGCTCAAAATACGGACGCAGATATAGTAAGATATAATCCAAATACCAAAACCTGGTTGTTGGGTCAGAACGCCAACAATTCGTTGTCAAATAACAATTCATCGTCCAATACAGCTAACTTGCCAGACTGCAGTATCTATGACCCAGAATACGTATATATATGGTTATCTAACGGTATATTATGGGGGTGGTGGAAAAACCCGTATAGATTTACTACAGAAGGTACAGTCTATTCTTATAATTTACCAGACGACTTCTCGAACCCGTATTATAACACGTTAAATGTACCAAGTAACTTATACGTTCGAGATACTATATATACAACTGAAAATATAGGTATTAAAACATCCGATCCAAAAAGACCTTTACACGTCGATGGAGATGTTCGAATAACAGATAATACAGAAAATGTAGATTTTTCTGTCGATAAAGGTTCAATATACGAAGAAAGTATAATAACATTACCTAGAACAGGTGATGGAGATATAGTAACAGAATATGATCACGTAGGAGAAAACGTACGAATATCTGGAGATGGGTATACCGCATTTGTATCTTCACATACACATGGAGGAGGTTGGAACGGTCCTACGAATACAGGTTTTCAACACCCTAAAGGTGGTAAAATACAAGTATACGTAAGAAGTGGACATAAATGGACGCTCCAAGCTACATTACAACCAGACGGTATAGATCAGGGTGACGATTTTGGTATATCTATCGGCACAACACCCGACGGTAATAAAATAGCTGTAGGTGCAACGTGGTATAGTCCAACTGTATCGGGAACAACGTATAATGGTGCTGGTAGTTTATGGGTATATAAGCGCGAGGGAACTACATGGTCTATAGAATCATTTCTTGTACCAGAAGATGTTTATAATGGAACGGCGGTCACATGGGTTGGTTACACAATTGGTATATCCGATGATGGTACTAGAATTGTTGCGTCTAGTCTTACAGCGAATAGCAGTAGAGGTAGATTATATGTATTCGAATTAGCAAATGATGGTACATGGTATCAACAAGCTACACTGACTGCGAGTGATGGACAAACTGGTGACCGTTTAGGTATTGAAGTTTCAATATCCGGTGACGGTAATACAATTGCTGCGGGTGCATGGGGAGCTGATACGGGTCCAAGTGGTACAAATGCAAACGGTGGTGCAGTATATATATATGCACGTGGTGTAGACGTTTGGAGTAACAACGCGTGGCAAGCTACATGGAATCAACAAACTAAAATCGTTCCATCTGATATCGAAGATAATATGTTTTTTGGTGGTTCATGTAAGTTATCGAGTGACGGGAATACACTCGCTATAGGTGCGAGAGATGCAAACTATCCGGGTACGTCGAATAATATAGGTGCAGCTTATGTATTCGTTCGTTCAGGAACTACATGGTCCCAACAAACTAAGATATTTCCATTCGACCCCTACACCAGTGGTCAGTCGAATTTTGGTCCCACAAGTGGAATATCTATAAGTTCGGACGGTAATAGAATTGCAGTAGGTAGAACTCAACCCTCGTTTACACAATATCCAGGTGTATATATATACGATAGGGAAGGTACTACATGGACACAGTTTACCAAACTAACCCCAAGTGACGCAAACCCGGGAGAATATGGATACTCTATTGCCTTATCCAGTATTGGTGATAGAGTTATAGTAGGAGATATAATTAAAATCGTAAATGGTAAGAGTAGAGCCGGTGCAGCATACATTTATAGTTTACCGGTGGTCGATGCTACAACTTTAAATGTATCATCTTCCATAAGATCACGAGGTGGTCTTCTTGTAAATGATAATACCGGTATTGGGACACTCGAACCAGAGAAAAAACTACACGTTGAAGGTGATATTCGTATATCAAATAAAGACAATGCCGTTGATCTTAGTGTTATTAATACGCAATATGAAGAAGAATTTACGAGTACAATTGCTTTAAACGCTGCAACATCAACATCGGGACCTACAAGAGCCGCTTTGGGTGTATCGTGTGCATTATCATATGATGGAGACGTAGCTGTAACTGGAGGTTATTCTGGTGAGATATACATATACGAGAAGAAAGGAGCTGAATGGAAATTAACTCAAACAGTAAAAACGTCTCGTACATATGCGGATACATGGGGTAATCAGGTTAATATATCTGGTGACGGTAAAACAATTGCTGCGGCGTACATCGATGATGCTACGACTTCGTACGTTTCTATAGTCGTTCGTATTAAAGGTATATGGATGGAGAACGTGATATTTGATAACCCCGGTCTTGTTCAAAATAATTGGTTTGGACAATCTGTTGCTTTAAATGAAAAGGGTGATTGTCTTGTTGTTGGTGCCTATAATGATAAAAGAACGAGTGGAGGAAGCAACACTGGGGTTGTATATGTGTATCATAAAATAGAAGGTTGTTCGTGGCATACCACTCCTACGGCAATAAATGCTTATATGAATAGTAATGAAAATGATGCCAATTATCAATTTGGGTATAGTGTAGATATTAGTGGAGATGGTGATAAGATTTTAGTAGGGGCAACTAAAGCCAAACCTTCGGCAGGTGGCGCTTCCAACAAAACGTGTGGTTGTTTGTATGGATTTGATAGAAATACTTCAACAAATGCAATTACTTTTTATAGAAAATGGTTTAATAGAGAACCATCCGGTGACGATGGCGACTGGTACCTCAGTAACGATGATGAATGGGGAAGAATTGTCCGTATTAGTGGTGACGGTAGTTCAATCATGGGTGGTGATAAGTGGAATTATTACGATCCGTCTTGGGGGACGAGGACCGATTGCGGTAAAGTACAAAAAGGACCTTGGACCGCTTCTGGTGACAATGGTCTCAATGGTATTGGTTCGTCAACTTGGTTTATTGGGCGCACTAATAATATAAAAATGGGGTCGGAAATGCTTTTTATGAATTATAATGGTCGAATATGGGGGTGCTCCGCTCTTCCAGAAGATCCTTCGAGCTCAGATGGCGTAACCGGTGGATCTCATCCAAATTGTGGTCTCGTATATGTATTTGAAGATACTAACTGGCACACATCAATTCCCTCCCACCCACAAACTACACAGAGAGCAATAGCACCAACCACGTATCAATCGAATATTTATTTCGGTACATGTGTAGATATAAATAAAGACGGTACTAAACTGATAATAGGATCACCTTATGAAAATTCAAGTGGTACTATTCATATATATACTCTACCATTAGCTTCAAGTACAACTATACCTTCATTAAGTCTAAGCGGTATATTAAATGTACCACACGGTATAGGTTATGATAGACAAAACCCAACTGGTCTTGCACCATTAACCGTAAATGCACGTGGGGGTGATTATAATAGTACAACCAACGGTGTAAATGTAGTTGGTGGAACTGACATTGTTAATGGTTCATACGGACCAGCTATACTTGCAGCGGAATCTCCGGTCGGAGATGCTTATGTTTCTTTAAAAAAAACGGGTGGTAGTGGTTCTCAAAACTACCATTTTGGATTTATGAGCGGCGGCGCCCTCTCCGGTGGTGACCCGGGTTCGACCCAAAGTTCTGATAGTTATAACGCATTATATATAAAAAATAATGGAAACTTGGGTGTATTTTGGAATCCCGATCTTGATATGTATGTAATAGCAAGGAGAAAAATACAATTTGGTCAGAGTTTATCTTATGATACAGGTGATTACCGAACAGAGTCGAACTCGGGTACAATTGGATACGGGGTATTTTCAAATAATACTAGTGGTGAAGCAGCAGCTCTTGATATTGTAGGTGCAGGATGTGAACAATCATTTAGTTACTGGGCGCGCCCCGACCCGACCCGTCGCATAGTAAGAATATGGGATAGACTTTATATAGGGAATGGTACTTTATGTAGCAGTCAACATGGTAATAGGGGAATTATAGAAGTTACACAATCCGCTGGGAGTCAGTCAGTGACCTATAGATATTTAGCTAATCAGACCGATAGTCATGGTCCGTACACAGGGTCGGCATCTTACTCTATATGGGCCGATGGTAGAATAAGATCTAACGAATTCAATGCAGTTTCTGATGAACGTATAAAAAAGGATATTGTAGATGTTGTAGATGCATCTGCACTTGAAAAATTAAGACTTCTCAAACCAAAAACGTATAAATATAAAGATACACTGGCAAGAACTAATCAGACAGTATATGGATTCATTGCACAAGAAGTTGCTAATGTTATACCATATGCAGTTTCTACAGCAACTGACAGTATTCCAAATATATTAACAACCTCATCCGTTACACGGAACGATACGTTCTTTCCCCCAGATAGCAATGTATACTACATGCCATCAAATGTTCACGTTTCCGAATCGAGTAACATATTCGATATTCATCTAGATACGAGTATTCCTGGTTTATCTTTATCAAACACATCCACTATTAGTATTACAACAGACAAGGATGTAAATGATACATTTAGTGTAGTTAAACATGAGGGTGACGTGATAACTATAACGTCGGGTAAAGAAATCGAAACTACAAATGTATTTAGTAATGTATCTAATGCATATATATACGGGGAAGTGGTATCAGATTTCAATAATTTAAATAAAGACTCTATATGGACAATATCTTGCGCGGCTTTACAGGAAGTTGATAGACAATTACAAGCTGAAAAGACGAAGGTCGCGACGTTAGAAACACAAGTCGCCGATCTATTAGCGCGAGTTACCGCACTCGAAAATAACTAATTTACCATTCTGGAAAATGTCAGAATGGTAGAAAGTTTACTTTACTTTCGTGGGAATGTATCCATGATTGCTAAGGTAATAACACCCGCAATAAAGAACAAAACAACATAATTACACTCGGTATCCTCTCCCCTAGTAGAAGGTTTACGCTTCTCCTGGATTGGGACTGATACTTCTCGTGAAGGTCTCGGTCTTTCAATAGGATCTTCGTCTAAAGGACAATACCCTATCATTTATACTATATTTTACAAATTAATTTCAACCGATTTTTTCTTTTTCCCTCGTTTAGCTTTGGTCTGGGAAACTTTAACTTCCCTTACTTCACCATCACCTTCTTCAACATCGCCTGTATTTGGTGCCTCAGCAATATCGGAAATATCATCGTCACCATCATCTATAGGTATAGTTTCCTGAGGTCCAATACTTGTTGTATTCATGGGTGGTGTTGGTGGCATCATGATGTTACCCATAAGACTGGAAATGTCTATCCCTGGGCCTTGCATTTCATGTTTACCATCACTCGATGGTTCGCTACCCTGTTGAGACTTTGGAACTGTATTTTGAACCGCAGACATCATGTTCTGAACGAGTCCTGGGTTTTGTTTAATCACATCATTCATGTTTGGCATGACAGATTTAAACATACTATTCGTCAAATGGAACATCATTGCAGACCCACCAAGCATCATAATAAGCTTAATTTCTGGTGCAACGTGCATTTTCGATCTATATTTCACGTATAACTCCTCAAAAACTTCATCGTAATCGTCTACATTTTCCATAACATTCTCAGACCATCCATCGAGTTGAATTTCAAATGGGTTATATTTTTTATTCATGAATTCAAGACCTGTCGTACACGCAATAAGCATGCGTCTAGAAAACTTTATCGATTTGTCTACATCTATACTATATGTAATTCGTTTTACTTCGCTTCTAAGTTCGTCTATTGGGGAATAGGCATTCAAACGCTTGTTTACAGTAAACCCCTTTTTTTCCAAACGTCCAAGTTTATTAACAAGGTCCGCTTTTTCTTCATCGATTGTTTTAAAACCAGGTGATGGTTTTTCTTCCTCCTCTTCCATACCGCCGTATCCACCACCCCCATAATCCATTTCTGGTTCTGGATCATCGTATTCACCGTAATCAACGGGTGCTTCTGGAGGGGGTGCAGTTGGATGCGTCTGTTTACTTGGATTTGCAAAAGAGTCAATGTCTTCCTGGAACACTTGTGGTGTGGGTGGTGTAAATTGTGTCTTCATTCTTGAAATTTGTTTTTTCACAGGCTGAGGTCGAGGCACATCAATCTCAATTTCATTCATTAGTGCTTGTTCACTGTCATCAAGTTTCATAACATTAGTATTTCTACGATCAATAATAATTTCACCGTCCATTACTCTTTATATTGAAACTATTCTATTCTCTTTAACGCACTTTATAAAAAATATTGATTCAATATAAATGAAACTTAACAACACCAACAAAAATACGATCCGTGCCATCGTCGTCGTCGTCGGCATATTATGCGTCCTTGCCATGTTGCGTACCAGTGGGTACCAGGGCAAAGATGTCGAAATTGAAACCACTAATACGGGTTCGCTCTTCGACATCCCATCTACCGAAGAATGTTTGAAGACTGCCTATTATTCCGACAGTAAAGGCGGTGTATGCGATGGTCAAAAACTTGTAAGAGAACAAGCGGGATACAAGATGAAGTAAAATCTCCAGTATATATAAATGGCTTTAGTGACTACTCAATCCACTTTACCCGATTTCGAACACGAGTATCATACTGTTATAGTTGATACCGTTGATGATGCATCTTCAAAGCAGAAATTTACATCGTACTTCCCAACACCCCTCGAAAATATAGTCCAGGTTCAGTTAACAGCGGCTCATATTAACGGTACAGGTGGAGCTCACAAACTCATTCACCTTAAAATCGATGAATTGAGAACTATTTTTTCTCAAAGAGGGAAAACCGATCTTGATACATCCGATGATAATATGATTAACGGTGTTTTCGGAACCCTCGTAACAGACGGAACATCTAGACTCGTTTTTAAAAATGAATACCCAGTTATTCAACAATATTATAACCCAATAAACAAACTCGATAGAATAACTGTAGAGTTATTAAAGGAAACAGGTGCAGCGGCGACTACAACCGAAACATGTTTAATATTTAGATTTGTCTGCAAAAAAAGAAATTTAGCCCATTAATTATTTCAGGGCGTTACAACACTTATATTTTAAACCTTTTCTTATTATAAATGTCATCTGGTATTGTTCAACTTATTGCAATTGGTGCTCAAGACGAACACATTATGGGCGAACCAGAGATTTCGTTTTTTACATCAACGTTTAAACGGCATTCTAACTTTTCACAGTCCGTAGAAAAACAGACTATACAAGGATCTGTGAAAGGCAATTCCATGTCATCCATCAAATTTGATCGATCGGGTGACTTATTGGGGTATACGTACCTCACAATAGATGATAATACACAATCATACGATATTCAAAGATGGGATACACTTATTGATAAAGTTGAACTTCTCATCGGTGGTCAGGTTATAGACACGCAAGATGCAGTATTTACCGAAAAAATAGCCATTGATACATTTGCAACGAATGTATCCAAAAGTTCCAACGGTACACACCCGGGTATTAGTGCGCGTTCATACTTTTACCCCTTTAGATTCTTCTTTTGTGAAGGTGCACAATGTGCTTTACCTATAGTCGCGTTACAATACCATAACGTTGAATTACGTATACATTGGGGTCCAGATGCAGGAAACTATAATTTTGAGTGTTACGCAAACTATTATTATCTCGATAATGAAGAACGTGGTAATCTCGTATCTCGTAACCATAACTTAATAATTACACAAGTTCAAAAAAGTGTTCCTTCACATGAACTCGTACAAGAACTTACATTTAACCACCCCATAAAATATCTCGCATCTTCGGATACAACAACAGAAGGGGCATTAACATCGACAACAAATAAAATCAAAATCGAAATAAATGGTTTAGATATAGGTAATTTCAAGTGGGCGAAACCACACTTTATAGATGTTATGAACTATTACCATACAAACTTTGTTACATCACCCGATTTTTTCTTATATTGTTTTTGTTTATCGACGAGCTCACTCCAACCGACAGGAACGCTCAATTTTAGTCGATTAGATTCCGCAAAGGTAGTCAGTCAAAAAATGATCATCACTGATCCTATATACGCCGTTAACTATAATATACTCAGAATAGAAAATGGAATGGCTGGCCTCATTTATGCAAATTAAAATACGTACTTATATTAAATATGGTTAAAAACATACCTACGATAGAGCGGTCTACCAAAATCCGGTTTGGTAAACACGCTGAAGATAATCAGGCGGAAAACACAATAGTTTTTAATGCATCTAATGCGGCCATAACTGCATCCTCGCCAGGTGGTGTATATATGACACCTTTGCGTCAGGCTTCTGTGGGAGGTGCAACCTTTTTAGGATATGATGCAATTACAAAAGAAATTGTAGATACAAATGTATTGACAACACTCTTAGGTGGTATTTCGTTAGATGAAGCATCTAAACAGGGGAACATAGTTTCAAATACAATACCCCATTTTGCTAATGTACTAACCGCATTTACAACAAGATATGGTTCAAATGTTGGTATTGCAAATACAAGTCCTATACACGCTTTAGATATCGGCGAAAATTTACATATTACACGACATGGTAATGTTATAACAAGTGGTAAAATAACAGCCGGACAGTTTTATGGAGATGGGGGTACACTTTCAAATATCCAAGTTGGTCTTGATGATGTTATTGTATATAGTAATACAGCTGCATCAAAAACAGTCGAGTTTAATTATGCAAATGGTCCATCTCTAATTACGGCGGGAAAGGTTGGTATTTCAAATGCCAATCCTACACACACGTTAGATGTTGGTTCCAATTTATATGTGGAAGATACCGCGGCAAATGTCTTAAATGTCACTGGTAATGTAAATGTATCCAATTATTTAAAAACAAATAAACTAGAAGTCAGTTCATTAGAAATTGACGCTGTTACTGCCGGGACAGTATCGAGTAATATTATTGGTGACAATGTAAATGTAAATACAATAACAACCAATGTCGTAAGTTTAAATTCAATTTCACCCGGTGATCTATTAGTGGGTCCATCGTCGGGAACTGTATTAGACAAACTTGCGGCTTACACGGGACCATCATCTCTTTCAGGTCCAGCAGCTATGTCCTCTAACTCGTCGGGTGGAAATACCGCATCTTCGAGTGGTCCATCTGCAATACAAGCCAATGCGTGGAAAGCATTTGATGGAAGTGATAGTACCAGCTTTATATGTAGAGAATTTGATTATCAGCATTTTGGGACTTATGCATACTGGGGAGGTACTACTTTAGGTGGTGTAAATGGAGAATGGGTAAAAATCCAATTTGCGAGTGCTATCACACCAACATCGGTATTTGTAAAATCACAACCAGATGGTACGGATTCTGCTGGGCGTCCACAACAATGGCGCATTTTGGCGAGTAACGACGATGCAACTTGGACACAACTACACTCGTCTACAACAGTTGTAGATGACTCATCCGGTACTACAGAGTCTTTTACCAATACAACAGCCTATACATACTTTGCTTTTATTGTTACTCATATAAATACAAACAATGGCAAATGGAACTTGTCACGTCTTTTATTCAATTATACTGGTTCGGGACCATCTGAAAAATTTCTTAGAAGTTCAGCCGCGGGTGTATCGTGGGATGCAGTTTCTTCGACTTTACAGACTATTACAGATGGGGGTGCATCAACAAATAATGAAATTTCATTTACGAATGGGGTAACATCTTTAACAGCTTCGGGTAACGTAGTTGTTACGGGTAACGTAACCGCAGGTACTTTTCATGGTGATGGTTCGGCTATTACAGCACTTACCCCCGCTAATTTGAGTTCACAAGTTTTACTCGCCAAGGGTGGTACCGGTTTAACTGCAGTTTCAGAAAACGATCTGTTATTAGGTCCAGCATCTGGAACTGCTTTGACTAAACTTGCGGCTTACACGGGTCCAACAGCTACTACAGTTCCACCAAGTGGAATGTCAAGTACTACACAAACCATTGGTGGTATTCAGTATACATCATCCGCTTCTTCTACCTATTCAGGTACGACAACCTACAACGCTTTTGATCATAATAATACTACCATATGGCGATCTGCTAACGACCCGGGTAGGACTTATGCGAGTATGGATGGTTATTATGATGGGTCTAGCACCACTGGATCTTATTCTGGTGAATGGATACAGTTATATAGAGCAACTGCATTCGCACCCACATCTATTCAAATAATTCCATCGCAAACAACCTCCATCCCCGCACCAAATGCATGGAAAGTATTCGGAAGTACCAACGGTTCATCTTGGACTGAAATACATAGCTCATCTACTGCAGTCGCATGGAATAGTGGAAATGGTCATACAGCGACAATATCGGGGTCTGCTGCATACAACTATTTTAGACTTGCTGTCTCTGCAACGACGCTGACGAATAATACGGGTACGGTCGCTGTTTCTGAA
>MDTC01105654.1_pt1 | contig 15751 bp, 11 predicted proteins | sample 811181 | NCBI WGS metagenome assembly MDTC01 (sample SAMN05326644, study PRJNA326480) | marine metagenome | isolation source: seawater | place: Pacific Ocean: North | collected 2011
AATAGGTCCGTCTCCGTAGGTTTGGCTAGGCGGAGGGTTCGGCTCTGGACGCACACAACCGGCACCTGCCTGGCCCCCAGTCTGCCCTTGCCCGGGCGAGCCATCCGACCCGACATCACCGAGTGTACCGAGGCCGCCGATGGTCATGTAGGCCCCGCCATGACCGCCGTGACCGCCGCAACTGCCGCCGCCACCGCCGCCGCCGCTGCCTGCCCCGTCTCCATCACCGCCCCGGGCACCCACACCACCACAGGGGCCTTCGCGCGGTCCCCCCGGTCCACCACCAACACCATTACGAGCAACGCAGCCTAATCCTCGGGCGAATCGGCCACCAGCCCAAGCGCCCGGTCCGGCGTCACCACCGTCGGCCCCAACATTAATCTGCCCATCGGCGCCTGAACCACCGTTCGCTTGAATGGTTCCAGCGACGTCGACTTGACCGTCAACTCGCAGAATAAGCGCTCGCTGACCCCGTATGGTGAGTGTGACACCCTGACTCACAGTCAATGATTCGGTTCGTAAAACGATGGCATCTGGGGCGTCGAACGCACCAAGAACGGGTTGACGAACAAGACGCGCTTGAGGATAGAGCGGGTCTCCCGGCTCCAAGGACTGCAGGATAATCTGAGCGCCATTGCTCACGTACAGCGTATCCGTATCAATGACGGCATCGGCATCAAAAATCAGGGGCGCAAGTATGGCATCCGGCAGATGTAATCCATCTTCACAGATTGCTAAGGGCCCCGAGTCAACCGCAGCCAAAGCAGCGTTTTCACATAGATCTCCCACACCATTTCCACTGGCGTCGCGCTGGTCAGGATTAGGTCGATCAGGACAGTTATCGACGTCATCCGCTATGCCATCTCCATCTCCATCGCCATCGCCATCGCCATCGCCATCGAGGCCGACATCGGACTCTGGCTCGTTTTCAACCCCTTGGTCGTCGTTCCATTCAAGGGCGGCATCGTCAAAAATGGAGTCCTCAGCGCCCCCAAAATCAGACCCCATATCCGCATCATCTTGCTCATGGATAGCGGCCAGGTCGTGCTCCACTTGAGCATCTCGAGAGCCTGGAACAACGTCCATTTGACCATCGGGTTGATGGAACCCATCCGCCGCCCCTGCCGCATCATCTGCATCCGCAGCGTCAAGGGCCAATGCGCCATCTGTTGCGGCCGGATTGGCATCCATTGATCCAGCCATATCGACATCGGCCGCAGCGTCCTCGGTGGGCTGAGCATCGATAGCCCCACCTAAGTCAATCGGCATAGCCCCATCGTCGTCCAGTGTACTGTCCACCGCCGATGACCCATCCATGGGCGGTGCTGAATCTCCGGATAGTGTTGAATCAATCGGTTGGCTCACAGCCTCATCGACGCCCATATCAAGGTGCGAATCAGACTCAGGAAAGCCTGTATCGAAGGTCGCTAAGGGCCCCATGTCCATTATTTCAGAATCAAAAGCTGACGAGTCGACACCCATTTCTTGTTCTAAACATTCGTAGTCGCCAGCGAGATTCCGGCGGCAGAAAAAGCCTTCACTGCACTGATTACTCGCCGTTCGACAGTCTCGCCCATCGGGCATCTCGGTGGATGAGACCTGGCTGTCATCGCAGGCAGTGAAACCGATCAAGAGCAGAGTGAGAGCGAAACGCAAATTACCCATGGGGGTGCCCTTATCTTGATGGATGGAGATGTCTCTAGAGTCTCATAAGATGAGCACTTTGGACACTTGGTTAGACGCCTGAGCAGATAAATACCTCAAGGTCGTACGCCCCGTGACTCAGCGGCCCTCAGAAGCATGGGCCCGGCTGGATCTCGAGCTGGTAGGCAGCCCCGCTGCGGAGAGCTGCGTGATAGGCTGTCCCCGGCATGGCCCGAACAGCCAAAACACCCAGGTAGTAGGTCTGACCCTGTCTCAAATTAAACTCGGCCATGGAGTTAAAGGATGTGCGAAAGTCATCATTGCACACCACCTCGTCCTCACGTTCACAACCGTCTTGTCTAATTGAGAGCGCCAAATCAATGTCGGCGCTTCGACTCATGAAACAGACCATCCCGTTCTGAGGCGCGACGATGCGAAAGCGGTCAGATGGGACCCCGAGACCGTTCAATGCACAGAATGTTCCCGTATTTGAGTCATTGGAATCAACTTGGCCTTGAAAGATATCACCGACGTTGAGTCGGGGCAGGTCATCACACCAATTGCCATTATCGTCGGGCTGTTCGGGCTGCTCCGGCTGTTGGTCCTGTGCGGGTGCATCGACACCACCGCGAACGAGAGCGCGCCGCGCAGTGAGGCTGCCGATGTCTAGACAGGGTCGTCCATCGGGACGGATGGGCAGACGCGTTTGCATGAGACCACCGCGAACCAGTCGCGGCTGAGAGCGGACTAAACCCCGATGTTCAACTGAAAGAGCCGATTCGCCACCAAGTCGAATCGCCATTGTAAACCGTCCATCAGGACGACTGGTTGTGCGGCTGCTGCCACGATACGATAAACCACGACTGATGGCACGTGCACCCCCCAGGGGCCGATTATTGCGGTCCACAATGACCCCTTCGATGCACGTTGATGTGCTGGGTATATCCGCGTTCCAAGTCGAAAAATGGCTGACTTCACCGACATAGACCGACCGTCCTGCATCAAGCCGAGCGACGCCCTGTTCGACCCATCGATTGGTCTCTTCATCAAGGTGCCAAAGCGGCACCTGTTCAGGGAGGACTTCATCGTCACTCAATGGGATGGATGGCACGGGGATTTCGATTGTCGCTGTCTGACCCGGACCGAGCTGTAATTTTTCACCATTGCGGCTCAATTCCACGTTGATCATGCCGAATGACTCCAACAACGTCTCTTCTTGATTTGCGCCGAGTCCGGTCATACTGGCTGGAAGATGAGCCATTTCAACCTCGACTGACGGATCGATAGGCGTGATAGAAATCTCGGCTGGACCGTCGACAACTTGGCCATCCTCATTGACAACACCCCCAGCCGGCAGCTGCACAGCCGATCCCCGAGTCGACTCAAATCGCCCGCCGTCGGTGGCATTGAATGGCACCGGCTCATTGGCGGGTAACAGTTTAAAATGGACCATTGTGGGACTGCCATCGACCACTGCAGCAGTCTGTAAGCTCGGCAGGAAACCATCCATGTCGACACGAATGACAGTCCCATCACGAACACCTGTATCCAGCTCGTAGATGCCGGTGTCATCAGAGCGCGTTTCGACGTCTCCCACCCGGACAAGCGCACCCGACAGGGACTGCCCATCTTGAGTCGCAATCAGGCCACGAAGGACTGTCCTGGCCTCGATAGGCTCGGGTTCCACGGGGTCACCCACGATGGCCTCAGTGCCGTCGGGACAGCGAATATTGGCTGTGCCGTCGTCATTCTGCGACACGCTGCATCCAACGGCGTAGCGCTCTCCATCAGCGCATTGGATCTGTGGTGTCCCATCAGGTCCAGCATCGAGCTGACATCCGATGACAGCACTTGAGCCATCAGTGCAGCGGATGGTCGCTGTGCCATCTCCGTTTTGGACAACGGTACACCCCTCACCAGCAGCCCCTTGCGGTCCTTGTGGGCCTTGCTCACCGGGGTCTCCGGCAGGCCCCTGCTCGCCGTTCGGACCCCGTTCGCCCGCAGGACCTCGTTCCCCGACTGCACCCGGCTGCCCATCCAAACCGTCTTCGCCTTGGAGTCCCATCGGGCCCGGCTGGCCATCGGCACCCATTGCACCCATTGCACCCATTGGACCTCTTGAGCCTGTTTGACCAGAGCCTGTTTCACCATGACGAATCAAGACCGGGTCGCCCCCAGGACAGACGATCTCGGCTCCCTCTGGCACGTCATTGATTCTGCAAGGTTCCCCATCGTCAACAGCGGCCGAACATGCGGCCAGAAACAGAGCAATGTAAAGCAAGGAGAAAAGGTGTCTAACCCAAATCATACGGCCCCCCGTGTGGACTCGATCGCCCCCGATCGATGGTGTTTCATCTGCCCAAAATAAAACCGTCAGTCGGCACCCTGACTCTTACTTGGACGCAAACTGGACTGTCTATCTAACCATTAAGATTAAAATAGTTTAATTATACTGTAAAAACAATGGGTTATCAAAGGTCATGAGCGTACATTAAAGGGCTGCCTAAGATGGCATGATGCAGGGTCTTTTGGAGATAAAAATCCATGGTTTGACTCACTTGTGTGCGCTTAATCTAATCCAATTGGATGCGCTATCGAATATTGATTTTGCCTGTCATAGCCCATTGAAATGCATAGAGAATGAGGGGCTCATAAGACCATAAAATGCCATTAAACTCGCACTTTTAAACCAAAGAATATAGGGTCTTTATATCTCGTAGACCTTTGTAAATATGGACTTAAGAAATGACAGCATACGGCCGGACAATCGCTCAAATCTTGATGCTGATTGCGCTGTTCCATGTACACCAGGCACGCGCACAAGAGCCGGTAGTTGGTGAGCAGACCACCGAGTCTATTGGCGAGCTTGTGGCGCAGCAATTTAAGCCACCCAGTCAGCAAATGATCAACGATGCCACTATGGCCCTTTATGTGGAGGCGGTCCCTCATAAAAGCAAAGAGACGTGGACACGGGGCAACAATCCGTCAGCCTATAGTCAGGACCGCAATAAGAGTAATGTCCGAGCCATTTGCCTGGGCGAAGAAAACGGTCAGTACGTGTTTCTCACACTTCGATTTTTTGTCGACCCATTCTACCCCAACTATCATGTTCAAGGTCTCGAGATGGCCCCCATTCCTGGGCGGTATCGAAGTAAGAAGAACGCCAAGTACACAGGCTTCCTGTCCGCACAGCGCGTTTGGTTGACGCAGACAACCCATACGGGAGGCGGTCAAATCGCTGTTGGGACTGTCAATTCCATGAGCGTAAAGAACGACTTCGAACTTAAAGAATGCAGCATGGTCGGACGATTTACCAAGGGCTGTTCGGATGTCGATGGCAAACGCTACCAAGATCCAATCCGCAAGCTGTGGTTGGCGCGAACTGTATTTGAGATGGAGAAAGAGCTCAACGGAGACCGTCAGGCCTTTGTCCAAACCTTCGGCAATCACGATGTCGCGACCATCCGGGTGCCCAAAAGCTTATGGAAAAAACCCATCAGTCACCTTGGTCTCAAGCATCCCACTCAAACCGTGCGCTTACTCACCGAGAAGCAAATCGAACTCTTTGGATTTCAATTTGTTCTGATGAGCAAGGACGCCTTGAAAGCGGTGCGGGACTTTGAGATTCCGACCGCGACGCGCAAGTCAGGTCTGTATTTAACGGCCTTACATGCAGCCAGTCTACTCAATCCCCAATGGGTCTTTATCATTAAGGGCACTGATATGTTGCTCGGTAAGCTCTATGCAAAGGCTGGCATCACGGAGACCACGCTCCTAAGGACCCCCGCAGCGATGAAAGCTGTAAGCAAAGGCATCGGCGTTTTGCGCCATCGTTTTCCCGCGCCGAAATGACTTAACGGACTCATTAGATGGACCGTGAGTCAGTGTCACTGTCGGCAACTCACCACAAGTGGATAAGGCATACTTGGGTCATCGAGAACTCGGACTTCAACGCCATAAACAGGCTCGAGCACCTCGGGCGTCAAAACGGCTTTTGGCACACCATACGCTGCGACCTGGGCGCCGGAGAGGAGGAGTACACGGTCAGCGTATTGGGCAACCTGATTTAAGTCATGTAAGACACTGACGACGACCCCACCACCGTCAGCAAAGGCACGTGCGCAGGATAACACCATGTGCTGAGCGGCTAAATCCTGGCTCGCTGTCGGTTCGTCTAAAAAGAGGTATTTAGTCGTAGACTGATCAATGGATTGCGTGTTGGCCTCATCAGGCCAGACCTGAGCGAGCACCCGCGACAAGTGAACTCGCTGGCGTTCACCGCCGGACAAGTTGGTATAACGCCGATTTTCAAAGCCTGCCAAGCCAGTCTTTTCGAGTGCAGACGCGGCGATTTCAATATCCCTTGGTTTCTCGACTCCATGATTATTGGCAGTGCGACCCATCAAAACGACATCGAGTACCGTAAACGGAAAGCTCAGATCTGAATCCTGAAGCAGAACGGCTCGTCGGGTCGCCAAAGCGTCGAGGGGCCAATCGAAGAGAGACACCCCATCAATCTTTATTGTGCCCGCGGCTAAGGGTAATTCTCCGGAGAGACCACCTAAGACCGTTGATTTACCAGAGCCGTTGACGCCGGCAATGGCTAAAAACTCGCCCGCGTCTACGCGAAAGCTGATGGTATCTATGATCGTTCGTCCACCGCGTTTAATGACTAAGTCCGATACATTAATACTCATGCTTGGAACACCTAACGCCTTGCTTTGATCAGCAGGAATAAAAAGAAGGGCGCTCCGAGCATCGTCGTGACGACACCCACCGGCAATTCACTGGGCATGACCACGATCCGGGCAAAGGCGTCTGCACCAACCAAGAGCGTGGCGCCTAAAAGCATGGATCCAGGCAGCACAATCCGATGGTCCGGGGACACTGCAAGGCGAATGAGGTGAGGAACGACCAATCCAAGAAATGCGATCATACCCGCGATTGCAACCGTGGCCCCAACACCGAGGGCAACGACAAAAATAGCGATCCGATTGACCTTCTGGACCGATACACCCAGATGCATCGCTTCGGTTTCTCCGAGCAGAAAGCAATTCAACGGACGAGCAAGCCAAAAACTGCCGATGATGGGAACAAAGAGCAATGGCGCGATCATGATTAAGGCATCCCATGTGGCCGCCCCCAAGCTCCCAAGCATCCAGAACGTCAGCCCCCGTAACTCGTTATCATCGGCCACGTATTGAAGCAGACCCAAAGCTGCAAAACCGATTGCATTAAAGGCGATACCGGCCAACAGCATGGTCGAAACGGATAAACGCCCCCCGGTCAAGGACACGCCATAGACCAAGTAGGTGCAAATCGCTCCACCAGTGAAAGCGGCCATCGGAAGGGCCAATTGGTCCAATGGTGATGGCAATTGTTCGATCAGGCTCGACCCAAGAACGATCATCGTCGCGGCGGCAAGGGCCGCACCACTGGAGACACCGATCAACCCAGGTTCGGCCAGTGGGTTTCTAAATAGGCCCTGCATAATCGCACCAGAGACGGAGAGGACAGCACCGACAAGCAACCCGAGAACCACCCGAGGCATTCGGATGCTCCAGACGATGGCCGATTGCGCAGATTCAAACGCCCACGGTAGGTCGATGCCCACCGGCTCCAATAAAATGGCCAGTGTGGTCCCCAGCGCCAAATCCAATGCGCCTACACTGACGGCGGTTGTGGTTGCAAAAAGCAGGAGTCCAAAAAGGACTGATAAGACGAGGCCCCGCCGACGTCGCATGGCAGCGACAGCGTCGAAGGCACCCGTCAACTCACTCACTTGTAAATTGCACGCGCGAGTTCAAGAAGCGCGTCACCTGTCCGAGGACCAAATCCAAGAAGTCTCAGATCATCCATAATCACCAGTCGCTTTGCTTTGCCGGCCGGTGTGAGGGCAATGCCAGGAGACCCCCAGAGCGCCTCGGCACCGCCAACGGCTTTCAAACTTCTCGTCGTGACCAAGATGACGTCCGGTTTTGCCGCCAGCAGCGCTTCCGTAGACAAGACCTTATAACCGGGAAAATCAGAGACAGCATTGGTGGCACCAGCTGCATTGATCATGGCATCGGCAGCCGTCCGTGTGCCGGAGACTTGCATGGCTGACCCACCGTGGACAAAAATAAACAAAACCCTCAGCTTTGATTTGCCCTTGCTGTGCGCCTGTGCCTGAGCGAGTTTACTCTTCAGATCCTTGATGAGCTCACCGGCCTTTTTTTCCTTTTCGAGTAATTTTCCGATGGTTTCGATACGACCGATAGCGTCTTTGATGGACTTCGATGCGGGGACCATCTCCAAGCGAATATTTGCCGATTTGAGCTGGTCGGGAATCGACTTCGGCCCGAGGACAGACGATGCAAGAACCAAATCCGGCTTGAGGGACGCAATGCCTTCAGCGGACGTCTGACGCACATAGCCGACTTTCGGTTTGCGAAGGGCTGCTGGTGGGTGCAAACTCGATACGTCGACTCCAACGACTTGCTCACCCAAACCGAGCGCGAAGACAGTTTCGGTAACACCGGCACCAAGGGTCACGATTCGACTCGGGGCGGCATATGCACTGGCATTGATCGCCACGGCGAGTGTGACCAGAAAAAAACTTCGAAGCATAGTTTAACTCTTTTCTTGTTTAGGTTTTGAAAGCAGCCGGATCCACAAAATCCATGGCCGGCTCTTTGGCGGATGCCTCCTATGAGGCATCGCAATCACATCGTTCTGTCCAGACGCCTTCGTTGGACGCACATTCATCTTCGCTCAATTGACAATCGCACATGTGCGTCGGGGGGCCAGAGTAGCACCCATAAGCGCCGTCTTGGGACGTGTCGCCCGCACTGGCCTCAGTGTCTTCGCTCGACTGGGCGGAATCACAGTCACATTGCTCTGTCCAAACGCCATCATTGGCTGCACATTCATCTTCACTCAGTTGGCAATCGCACATATGGCTCGGTGGCCCCGAGTAGCACCCTGACGCGGCACTCTCAGTCTCTTCAGTCTCTTCAGTCTCTTCAGTCTCTTCAGTCTCTTCGGCGACACCGCACTCACATTGGCCCGTCCAAACACCATCGTTTTCCGTACATTCATCTTCGGTCAATTGGCAATCACACATGTGATTCGGTGGCCCAGAATAACAGCCAGCCCCAGCGGTGCCAGCGTCCATTTCTGTGCCCATTGCTTGTCCACCACCACTGGATTGAGGATTGTCAGTATCGTCCGGTAAACGACCAGTACCAGAGGCCAATTCGGGCAGGCTCGCGGGTGCGTCGATTTCTTTCCATTGAAGGCTGTAGACAGCCGAGTCACCGGCTTCATTGTAGTAGCTCAGGATTTGCAACGCGTAGAAGGACTGGCCAGACCCCGCCCGGACCAGCCAATAGCCCGCATAGGGCGTCAGTTGGTGTGTCTCTCCATTGTAGCTGTACCAATCGGAGAAAACCAACTCGGATGCGCTGGATCCATCACTTAACCAAGCGTCATCAGGGGCCTGACTGGCATCGGCAAATTCAGCATCCGCCAGGAACTGCCCCACGGCTGTCCCTGTGCCACTTCCGCCACCATTCAATCGAATCGCAAACCGACGAAAGGCCAGGTCCCATTGGGCATCGGCACCGACAACGCCTGCGGTCAAACTGAGCCTAATCCAATCGTCACGACTCGTGGCATCCACGGCCATCGAATAAACACCGCCAGTGCTCAAAGTTGGCGTTGCATCAGCTGCTTGATTCCCATCTTCACCGGTCGAATCGATGCTCTTCGAGCAGCCAACGGTCAGGGCGATGAGCAGAACCCCGGCTAATAATTTAAGATAAGTGGTCATTCATATCTCCATCAGATATTGGCGGACAATCCGAGCACAAAACGTCTCGGGCGTTGATTTAAATAGACGGCTTCGCCCGCATCAGTGAGGTTTTCAGCACGGGCCGTCACGGACAAAACAGTGTGGAATTTCCAAACGACTGACGTCGCTAAATTAAGATACGACGCCGCGATAACGTCGGTCATATTCATGGCATCGTCAGGTACATAGAATGGTCGTTCGCCGGTCCATACAGCTTGCGTGTGCCAACTTAATCCAGCGGGTGGGTATCTCAGCGTCAAAGCCCCGCTAAACTGATGTGTTGGTCGACCGGCCAAGGCGCGTCGTTGGATTTCATCATAGGCGTCTAAGTATTGGTAACCGAACCTCAGTATGGCAAGGTACCCATATCGCAAGAGCAATTCGGCTTGGCCTCCCTGGGTTGTCACGTCTGTTTGATTGACGAGCTGATACAAATCAAGGCTGCCATCGGCGCTTCCCGGTGCGACCAAGTCATAATCGATCAGACCCTCTATCTCGTTTCGAAACAAATTGAGGTAGACGCTTGCGAAGGATTTGATCTTTAAATCTGCGCTCAGTTGGTAGCTCATGGACAATTCAGGCTCAAGTGCGTCATTGCCCCTTACAGTGTAGCCAACACTTGGGTTGTCAAAGCGGAGATACAATTCCTTGAACGTGGGGGCTCGATACCCTTGACCAATGCTGGTCCTCAACGTCAAGGACTCGATGGGATCATAACGCAGCGCGACACGAGGGACGGCGACATGGCCAAATCGACTGTCCCCTTCAAACCGACTGCCTGCGACCAAGACGAGATAGGGGTCATTGAGTATGGTCCAAACGTTTTGCAGATAGACCGCACCGCGATAACGATCAGCGGTTCTGCATGATATCGATGGGGACTCAAAGTCACACTCGTTGTATCTCACAATTCTTGGGTTTTCTGCGGTCTCAAAGATCCCATCAACGCCAAGACTAAGGACATTTTGCGCAGGCAGTTTGAGGTCGGTCTGCCCGTTGCCTTGGGTATACTGAAGCCGAGAATCTTCGTACTTGTCTCCTCTATCGGACAGCCGCTGGTCCATCAGAAATTGATCTCGGAGGTAATTGTATCGAAGAGATGAAACGAACCGGTCTCCCCCATCCGCCTTGTGCTCAAAACTCATGAAAGCATCGTACATATCGACCACTTGGCGGCGGTCAAAGACAGCGCCATTACCCGATGCATCCACACCAGCTCTTTGCCGCTTTGCGTATTCGATACCTACATTGAGACGGGACCGCTCTAAAACATTGACTCGCGAGACACCTCGGAGATACCAATCCTCGATGGAACTGCCATCGGTGGCCTCGTCGATTGCCTCATCGTTAGACGCAACCCTGAAAGCCGGTAACCAATGGTAGCCTCCAGAAACAGTGCCTGACACGCGGCCTGTCCGAGTACTCAATCGCCCCACCGTCTCCGATGATTTGTCATCGCCAAAAAATGTCTGTAAATGCGTGCTCACGTGGTCTTCACGCGACTCTTTTCGAGTGATGATGTTAACCACGCCGCCCAACGCATCAGCACCGTACAGGGCGGAACCAGCCCCCCTTAAAATCTCGACGCGTTCGATGTTTTCAAGATTGAGTCGCTCAATATCAAAGACGCCGTCTTTTGAACCAGGAATCCGGTCTCCATCGAGCAAGACCAAGGTATGCTTGGCATCAAGGCCTTGTAGGGCGATACCCACGCCAGCGAAGGTTCGTTGGACTTGCACGCCGGGGGCATTGGCCATCAATTGGCCCAAATTGGTCGCACCGCTCTCTTCGATTTCTTTGCGGGTTATCACTTCAGTCGATATGGGACTGTCGGATCGCCGTTGAGGCGTTCGAGTGCCGGTAACAATCATATCGTCGTCGCCACCGTCAGCCTGCGTTTCTTTTCCAGAAACCGCTGTCGAATCGACGCTGTTCGGTTGAGCATAAGCGGGTGTCCATACAGCAGCCAAAACGGCCAGTGTCAGATAGACAGAACACCTTCGAACAAACTGTAAAGAAGAATCCATGACCACTTGTTGCGGCTTCCCGTCAGTGAACTAGCATCCACACATATCGGTCCAGATACCGCCGGCTTCGCCACACGCCGCTTCATTGGTGTCACAGTCACACATATGCACGGACAGGTCGTAGCACCCTGAACCGTCTGCGGCAGCACCACCGCCCGGCTGCGCTTCAGCACAGCCACACTGATCTGTCCAGACCCCACTTTGGTCGGCACACGTCGCTTCATCGACGTCGCAATCACACATATGAACGGAGATATCATAACACCCAGCACCCATTGGGCCACCCATCTGAGCGCCACCGCAGGAACAGGTCTCCGTCCAAACGCCACCTGCGTCACCACATGCCCCTTCGTTGGTGTCGCAATCACACATGTGACTGACGGGATCGTAGCAGCCCGATGATTCAGACTCTCCGCCGGCGCCTCCACCGCCTTGTGGACCGGACGCACACGCGCACTGTTGAGTCCAAACTCCGTCAGCATCAGCGCACGCGTTTTCACTGATCTCGCAATTGCACATGTGACTGTTCTGATCGTAACAGCCTGACCCATCGGTGCTTGTATTGCCCCCGTCGGTCATACCACCAGCGCCGCCTGCACCGCCTGCGCCTCCGTCGCCACCAGCTCCACCCATGTCGACGTCACTTATAGAGCCCCCAGCAGCGCCGGCGCCACCGGCCGCATCTGCGCCGCCAGTTCCACCATTGCCCACTGCACCGGCGCTGCCGCCACCCCCATTATCATCGGACGAATCATCGGTGTCTGAGCCACAGCCGACCACCAGTAAAAAACTGATAAAACAGGTCAAATTCAAAAGCGTCATGTTAAAAATCCCTAAAAGATACACTGCGCAATAAATGGCTTTAACTATCGCGCTTTCGGTCCATGTGTAATGATTTTGAGAATGATTTTCAATTTAATTATTTAGTTGCACCCATTTGCCATGTTGCATAGCGTTGTGAACAGCTGATTTCCGCAGCCTATACGGCCTATGCAGCGGGTGAATTCGCGTCTTGAAAAACCATCAGGTTTGGCGCTAAGAGTTGACCTGTGGATATGATAATTTAGTACGATCCTAGACCGACTTGAGACCCGCGCTCAAAGACGTCTGGGCGCCTCCGAGAAAGCAATGTGAATGCGATGAGTGACCAAGATTTGACGACAGCGCAAAAGCAAGAAATCGACTCCGCGTCTAAAAACGCCAAACGAAATGAACCAGCCATCAACGTAAAGCAATGGCTGCAAGACGTTCATGTGGCAACCTTAGGGACCTTGGCCGCAAAACCAGACCTTTTGGGATTTCCCGTCAATTCAGTGGTCCCCTTCGCCATCGACTCAGACGGCGCCCCCTATGTGCTCATCGCTCATATTGCCGCACACACTCAAAATCTGAAAAAGGATACGCGTTGTAATTTGTTTATACGACAGGGTCTGACAGAGGGTGATCCGCAGGCACAGTGGCGAGCGACTTTACTCGGTCATATGGAAATGCTTGTCGTCGACGAAACGCAGTCGGCTGGCGACCTAAAGCCATACCAAAGCGCCATTTCCGAGGCGGAGTTTGTCGAATTAAAGGCCCGCTATCGAGAGCGCGTACCCAAGAGCGACAGCTACTTCCAAACCCACGACTTCAATTTCTGGAGACTCCGAGACATTAAGAAAGTCCGCTATATTGCCGGCTTTGGCCGCATCTGTTGGTTCGATGGAGACGAACTATTGGGCCGTGAGAAAACAAACGAATTGGCTCAAGTTGCAGGCGGAGCAATCGAGCATATGAACGACGATCACATCGACGCTCTGGAGCTCATCTGCCGTAATCTCCATGGGTTTGAGCCAAAAGACATTAAGATGTCAGCCCTAGATAGCCGCGGATTCTTTTGTGAAATAGCCGATGAGCCTGGCCTCATCTATACCTCATTCGGATACGAAATCACTCAAGACACGCTCAGACAAGCCATGATCGATGTCACCGTTCGTGCCCGACAAGCAACGGCCACTTAAGTCGTCGACGCACGCGTCTTGGCTGCGTTTAGGTAGAAAACAAAACTCAGAGGTTTTTTTCGACGTCGCTTAAGTGAGCAAGGACCTCAGCGATTTCGCCGGTCGCCTTGTCCCGCTGCTCTTTTTTAGCCAACCCCTGGTTGCTTAAAATAACAACCGTGGCAGGGTGAACGATTAAGTCCTTGGCGTGATAGCATTTATCATCGGGACTCTTAGGTAGTTTTCCATCGGAATGATAGTCGCGCTCAATTGCGTCGAGCGATAATGATGTCAGCTGCTTTGATGCAGCGAGGAGCGCGCCTAAGTACGCGCCACAGTCAGAATGTTTTTTTGAAAAGGCTGAGGCAATCCGCTCACCAAGCGCGACCAATTTCTCGGCCATAGCGCCCACGGTCTTTGCGTCTTTACCCGACTGAATCGAATCTAGGAGTGACTTCGCGAGGGTCCCATAGGCTTGAAGATCAGCTTTACCTGACGTCGCCTGGCTTGAGTCAGGCTGAGGCGACTCGACTGTCTTTTTCACCGTCTCGGCTTTGGCCGTCTCGACCTTGGCCTTTGTCGATGACGGCAACGACTTATCGGTCGTTGAACAGGCACAGAAGAGACATGATGTAAGCACAACAAAAATGGATGAATTTAGGTTTTTCATAAGAAAACTTCGCCTCCGATGGATGAGATAACTGTGTGTTGATCTACTGTGAAAGGGTTAAATATTCCATTCCAAAACGGGTATTTAATATCAGTAGTTTTACAGATCACGTCAGTTGCGACCCACATCACGCCAGCTTGCCAATCCGCGTCATCTCGCCGACCCACAAGCGGTTTGAGGGACGCTGCTGTAAGACAGCAAATCGCCGTAGGCTCTCGGTCATGTTTCGTTGGAGCCTTTGTCAGGATGACGTCTAACCCCGGTGGATGCGAATTTATGAGGGTAACTATTGCCAACGGAACCGGTTCTCAATATGGTCCCCGTGCAGAAATAGGGGAAAGCACAGCGCGGTTTATTGACCGCTCTCAAAACTAAAACACCGGAGGTATTCCCATGAGTATTTTGGTCGGCCGAAAGGCACCCGACTTCACCACACAAGCTGTCAAAGCCGATGGCGAGATCGTCGATAATTTCAACTTCGAAGAAGCCCGCAACGGACGATATGCTGTTGTCTTCTTCTACCCAATGGACTTCACCTTTGTGTGCCCGTCGGAAATCATCGCCATGGGCCACCGAACAGAGAAATTACGGGAACTGGGTTGCGAGGTCGTTGGCGTGAGTATTGACTCTCATTGGACCCACAACGCGTGGCGAAATACATCCGTTAATGAAGGTGGAATCGGCCCGGTCCCCTTCGCATTGGCTGCAGATATGACCCGAGATATCTCGACGGCCTATGGCTGCTTGGCTGACTCCGAAGATTCGTACTATCCATTGGGTGTATCGATGCGAGCGACATTCGTCATCGACCGAAATGGCATCGTGCGACATCAAGTCGTCAACGATGAGCCCCTTGGCCGCAACATGGACGACGTCGTTCGTCTCGTCGAGGCGCTCCAATTCTTTGAAGAGAATGGCCAAGTCTGTCCGGCTGGATGGCAGAGCGGTGACAAAGGAATGACCAACACACCCGACGGTGTGGCCTCATACCTCGCCGACAACGCAGACAAACTCTAGAAAACGACCCTTGAACGCGCTCAGCATCGAGTCGGCTGAAACCGGCTCGCACATGCGCATCGAGCGCGTTCATACCCCATTCCCACATTCAGATATGAGACGGAATCAACGCATGCCACTACCGTGTGTATCATCTCGCAATGCGAGGTTGGTGACGCATTGGTGGGCCGAAAAATAGTACAGTAGGAAACCGAGAGCAAAGGGATTAATGGTCTCTGTTTCTCAGGCTATGTACCGGCTGTACATCCAGACTAATTGAGCTGTCTCACCCTGGAGTCAGCCCCGAATTGAATCAGACCCGCGGAGGCTAAAATGACTCGAATCACCGCCTTAATTCTGACAGTGCTGATGCCATATGGATGCGACAGCAGTTCAAACTCATCTCCGGCGAGTGACGTCGGTGTCAGTGCCGACGGGCAAGCGACCCAACTAGACGGTGGACAAGAGAGCCGAGAGGACGTCGAGGACATGCGGGTCGAACAGACTGCTGATATGGCCGCTGGCGGCGCTGGCGGCGTCGGCGGTTCTGGCGGCGTCGGCGGTTCTGGTGGTGCCGGTGGTTCTGGTGGTGCCGGTGGAG
>MDTC01033423.1_pt1 | contig 15750 bp, 20 predicted proteins | sample 811181 | NCBI WGS metagenome assembly MDTC01 (sample SAMN05326644, study PRJNA326480) | marine metagenome | isolation source: seawater | place: Pacific Ocean: North | collected 2011
GCTACCTTGTGCAGCACGAGCAACACAATCAGCGATCATGATGTAAGTTTTACCGCCACCAGTAGGCACAATGATTTGACCACAATCGTTGCTCTGCATTGCATCGAAAGCACGTTGCTGGTGAGGACGAAGTTGCATGTAATCCCTTGACTATGAATATAGTATTGCATAAAAAAAGACTCCTGTCAAGGAGTCTGTGCCAGTTTATGCAGGTGTCACATCCCAATCATCGGTGGGCACCATTGTTTTAATTACATGTTCAACATTTTCAATTCCATAAACAATAACTTGTTGAGTTGAATAGAATCCATTGACTGCTTTTTGTCGCCGCCAAGTGATACGCCAGCGATCTTTATTCATTGATGAGTTCATCGATAACTTCAGATTCGCTGCCTAGAATAGCAGTAACCCAATCATCTTCTGGTGCTTGAATGATGTCATTCTCGTCCCAAGAGATGTCAAAATCTTCATTGTACATGTTGTCCAAAACCTCCACGTTGTTCAATGTTAGATCGACGCTCAACATCAAGAAATTGGCGTCGTTTTTGTTTTAGTGTGCGAAACTCTTCTTCAGTGTAATTTTCAGGGTGCTTCAAACATTTGTTGATCTTTTTTACCATTGATCGTAATGTCTCTGCCATTGTTCTTCGGGATAGTGTGACCTCCGTTGTTGACTTCGTAAGCATAGGGCACACCCAACGGAAAAGATGTGCCCAGTGTGCCAGTTAATCAGGCGTCTACAGTTGATGTTAGTTCTGCAACTAAATCTAGGTGATTCTTACGCTTCATGAACGTATTATCAAACCATTTGCGATAACCAACCTTCGGACCTTCGTTCTGTTTGTGTTTCAAACCGTTCTCACTGGCAATAGACAACCAGTAGCAGAAGAATGGAACACCTTCATAGAATCCATCAATCTTACCACGATTAGGGATTCTTGTAGGAGTATTGTTCTCACGAACAATCCAACTTGCTGCGTTAAGTTTACCTTTACTAGCGACTGGAACAGGAATAACATCACCATCTTCATCCAATGCAGTCTCTGCAATGAGAGAACATAGCATCTTAACCTTATCATCGAAAGGTCCGAACTTGATATGGAATAAGAACAGTGCCGTCAGGAAAGTCTGGTCAAATTGTTTATTGTAACCAGTAGAGTCCAACAGTTCATCAACTGCCTTGATTGTGTCCCTGTATTCATACACTGCTTCCAGAGTTTTCATACGCTTATACTCACTCTGGGTGATCTCTTCGTTATCAGTATCAGACCACAAACCACGCTCACCATAACTGGTAGCATTGTCCCACATGCAAGTATAACTCAAAGCAGTAACAAATTGCCCTTCTTTGAACTTCTTGGTTTTGGGAGTAAGTTTCAACGACTTCATGCACCCAGTAACAACCTCAGCAGCAATCTCTGCTGCGGTAGGGTTATCAAACGCCCAGTAAATGCTACGGAGTCCAGTGAGAGTTTTGTCTCTATATTTCACAGCGAGAACATTCTCAGGCACACGATCTGACAGACCTTCTTGCCATACAAGACCGCGTGAGTTAGCATCAAGACGCCACCCAGATCCTGCATCATATGATGTACCGTCTTCCCATACATCGTCCTCTGTAAGTTCACCCAGAGCGACTACATGATGCGTAGGAAAGAGTTTCCGAAGGTGGTCAATGACTCCCTTCTTTTTAATTCTGTTGCGCGTATTCCGTTGAGTAATCCACTCTGGATAGGAGAGAAACTCGGTTCGGGAGATGAGTCCAATCAGCACATCATCTACACCAGGCAGGGAATACCACTGCCCAACTTTTAAGGGTTCCATACAAAAATCCTCTTTAATAGTAGGTTGATAAAGTCTAAAGATCGGGTGTGATCTCGACTCGTGTGTATTATATATCAGGTTAGAAAGGATGTCAAACCTCTATTCAACCGATTTTTAGCAAACTTAACATAATCTTCATCAATATCGTATCCAATGTAATCCCATCCCATAATCTGTGCTGCTACAGCAGTTGTTCCAGTTCCCATAAAAGGATCAAGAACAACACCATATTCTCTGCCAGTAAGTTTCAAACAATCTTCGACAAGTTTGAGTGGGAATGTAGCAGGATGTTTTCCTCTGAGTTCTTTACTGTTAATAGTTTCATACGGCACGAACCAACAGTTACCTTTGTCTCGTAGATTTGGTTTTGTTTCTGCTGTGTTTTTACCTCGAATGTTTGCTTCATAGTACTCATACTTTACACCAACAGAGAGTCGATCAATCTCAACATTACCATCTTTTGTGAAATGAAATAGATGCTCCCAAGTAGGACAAACAAACCGTTTGCTGTTAATTGGTTTGAAATGTCCAGAAGTTTTACCATTTACATGGATAGATTTAACCCAGTTGATATGATTTTGCAAAATCCAGTCGGTTCTAAGTGCGAGACCGACCTCCATGCCCACCCATGGATCGATATTAGAATATCCCATGTTAACAAACAGATGCCCATCATCTTTGAGCACACGTTTACTTTCACGAAATATTTTTACCAACCAATCAATATAATCCTGACGAGGTTTGTTATCGGAATACCTGCCATAGTTGATGTTCAAATTGTAAGGTGGAGATGTGACGATAGCATCTACGCTACCGTCCTCCAGTTCCTTCATCCCTTCTAAACAATCTTGAAGATAAATCATGCGTTGAAATACTTTGTGCGCCACTTTTTCGCTTTGGTGATGGTGCAGGCAGGATGTGTGGCAATCAAATCACTACCTTTAACGAATCTGAAACGAACGATAGGGAATTCTACAATATCCATAAGGATATAGTCAAGATCACTTTCCTCAATGTGTTGCTTTACTTCATCAGGTTTGACCTTTCTACCTGATCCAACCATAGCAGATGGAGCGAAGTTACATCCATTCTTGGTAACACATTTACCCTCTACTTTATTGATAACTTTACGCACCCAATCATATCCCTTTTCATCAACGTATTTGAAATCTGCAAACAAATAAGGAATCTTTCTCTCTAAGAAACGTGACGCTGTGCGACCATCTCTAAAGAGTTCATATACTTCTTCAAGGGGAAGATTCCAGAACTTGACTTGACTTGATAGGTCATATGTATAGACCTCATCATAAGAAATTTCAGGGAGTTCCATTGGTTTTGTTGTCTTACTTTGTAAGTGTACATGAAAAACGAGAGGGAGTCAACCCTCTCGCACCAGTTTCCGAAGTGTCACAGGATAAGTTTCTTTTCGGGATAAACAGGTTTGTTGAACATTTCTCGGTATTGATCTTCAAGATTACTAGCACATTTTGCGATATACATCACAAACTGTTTGTCAATCTTAAGAGTAGTTTCACTAGAATCTTGCAGAGGTGCAAACGGTGCAAATGCTAATTGTGTTCCTTCTTGATTAGCAGGAATAGCAACGATTGCATCACGAATCACCACACTATCATCAGTTTCTTCCTCTAGATCACACACTACGTTCTCACCAGATACAAAACGAATTACTTTTACTGTCATCGGTATAGTTCACTTAAATGTAATTTTTCAACGATTGTTTCAACCTCTTTCATCTTTTCAAGATACATCGGTTGTTCAATCAGTTTATCAGCATAAAATCGTTTTTGCAAGTCAGAAACATACAAAAACAAAGCATCCTTTAGAATCATTTTCTCGTTTTTGTCAAGAATTTGTGAGTGGAGGAATTGCACTATGCGTTCCTCCTGATTGAATCAAGATACTTCAAAACATCATCACGAACCCACATAAGTTCGTTATAACATTTTTGATTGTGAGCACATTGACGCAATTTATGGTCAGGTTTAAGAACAGATTCAATAAAGAGATCTAAACCTCTATTAAATTTAATGTCTTGGGATTCGTTATCCATTGATGTTAAGACTGAGTGGTGAAATCCAGGTCGTAGTCTACTGCACTTCCGTCGTCATACTCCATGTCTTCATAAAATCTTTCGGTTTTATCGAAGTCATTGCCATCCATCATCATCGTATTCAATTTGTTGACGCTTTCGTGATCCTTTTGTTGTCTTGGACTGATAGTTGTCATAAGATTCTTCTCCCCAATTTGATCGGTTTGTTCCACCTTTTTGACGCTTATCACGGATAGATTTACCAGGCGAGTAGTAACCGCGTTCGGCACCACCACGTCGAAAAGTCTTGCCCATGTCTAAAGATGTTCGGATTAGATAAACTACTGTGTTATATATCTCAGTCTACATCACGATAAACGGAAGCGTAATCTTCCTTATCGTCAGTAGGCAGAGGATAAATCTGGGTGTGAAGTTCTTCAAAGCAGTAACCAACACCCTTCAAGAAGTCTTGTGTCTTCTCTACTACTTCGGGCAACAAAGTTGCTTCAAATTCTTTTGTAGTTACGGTTTGATCCTCATCGGTACAGATGAGAGTGAACTGAGGCATGATTCTCCTTTGAATACCTCAGTATTATAGCATAAAAAAAGGGGGTTCGATACCCCCTGTGCCAGTTTAGAAAACGACATTCCATGAGATCGAGATCCGTTCCCCATCACAAAAGTGAGGTTGCACTAAATGTTCTACCCAAGAATTAAATACTAGACCATGTGAAGGTGTTGGTGCAACATCAAATCCTTCGGGATGATACATGCTTAAGCGAGCACCTTGACGAGGATCTACTACAACAAACTGTCCCTGATCTTTTGGCATATCTTCTGGTACTTGCAACCAAAATACTCCGCTATAAATTGCACCAGGGTGAGAATGTTGAATAGAATATGCACCTCTACCCATGGTCATAGACCAACAGTTGATAAAAACTTCTTCTTCTTTTAGTATTGGTGTTTGAGTAAACTGAGCAAAATCATATGTTGCTTTATAACACAAAGATCTCAACTGTTTTGACCAGTCAGTATCAAGTGCAACTAGATTGTCTTCTGAATGATATGATAGTTCTCCTGTAAGAGAATATCGATTACGTTTTTCATGAGGAGTTTTTTGCCTCTCCTCATTTATATGATTGATAATACTATCCCAAAGTGGTTGTGCGTCTTGAAGTTGAATTTCGTGAATGTGAGTATGAAATAAGTCCATAATAATATCAAGTGTTGTTTGGTCTAAGATCCTTTTCGCCGTTTTGTTTTTCCCACCAATCTAAATTCCATTCGGTATTCCATGCAATAGAGATTCTATCTTCATCGCCATAGTGGGGATTGACATAATGTTGTAACCAATTAGGAAACACTACGCCTTTCTTTTCATGAGGAACAATGCGACAAACTTCACCACCAACGGCAATATCCATATGTGCAGCAGGTCTAGGATCTACAACACAAAATGTTCCTTCGTCGTGAAATTGTCCGCCATCCCCTTTATTGCCGATTCTTTCTGGAACCTGCAACCACATCGTGCCCGCTAATTTACAGCATGGATGTGAATGTGCTTGTGAAATTGCACCTTTATTTAATATAACTCCCCAACACTGAATCGACACATTATCGATATCAGGTACAGGAGAATAAGTTGCGTTGGTAAAGTGATACCAGTAATCGCAACTAACTTGATACAATAATGCTCTAAGTTTTTTTGACCAATCAGTATCTAATTGTGCCAAATCGTCCTTAGAATGAAAAGATCCATGTCCTCGGACAGAATAAGACCCCGAGATATTATTGCAGGATCCTTCTAAAACTTGTGCTTCGGATATTCTCCGTTGCTCGTAAATATGGTCAATAATTTGAGTCACCAAATCATCGTCCCCGATTTGAAATCGGTGGACATAAGTCGCAAATAATTCCATAAAAATTAGAGTCCCGCAGGTTTGGGATACTTTTGCTTGATTGATTCAAACAAGTCTAGCATATCAGACGCTTCTTGTCCAACATCTGCACCACTTGCTCGTAATGCTTTCAATGCACTCCAAATTACCGCCATTTGGTCAGTCTCATCAGGATATTCCGCTCTGCGGTTACCAATGTAAGTTAAGTCATAGATGTACTTATCGGGATGAGGTTGGTGCTTAATAATAAATGCAGACCATTCTTCCTCGGTCCATGCGCGAGGTTCACCAATATTTTCTCCTGTTGCACCATCTACATCATAGTGTTGATACTTTTCAGGACCACCAATATTTTCTCTATACCAGGCAAGTTTTTCTTCGTCTGAAATTTCTCTCAGACCTTGCACTGCACCTTCTTTAACGTGAATAGACATTTTAGATAATACCTCTTAAATTATGGTTGCATGTAGGAATCATAGAGTTCAGCACCCTCGAATCCTGCTACACCGAAGACACTGATAATGCAGTTCACACCTTGACCAACATTTCTCATACTTCTATTACAAATCATCTGAATACCGTTGATGGGATAGGAATTAGATTCTGCGTGATCACATCTCCAGTTACCACCAATGTGAATTCTTTGACCACCTTGACGTGAGAAACCACCTCCATCAAATACATATGCCCAATAGTTACAAGTACTACTATTAGGAGTATTGCCGATAAATCCTCTATAAACAAAAGAAGATTCTCCGTTTGAACCCAAATCATAAGAGTCATCCGAGTTAATCAAACGGATAAGATCTTGTCCGTTTTCGTTATTTCTTGGGAAACCATCATTGATGTGGTGAGATCTAACGGTATGAAAATATCTACCACCATTATCAACGTTACCATTACCACGAATAAATCTCAGATAATATTCACCATTATCACCACTAGGTTCAAAGAAACTCATGTAAATTTCATAACCCGCATATCTACCAGACTGTCTACTTACAGACTGTCCCCAGAACACGTTAAAACTACTCCAAGCATCTTTACGTTGAGCACGAGCAATTAACTGTCTTCCACCGATTGCGTGCCAACTTGCACCATTACTACCTTCACCGTTGTGATCGAAATACGATTCATGAACTTCAGTTTCAGTATTCCAACGGAATGTAGTTAACTGATTGGATGAAGGACGTGATGCTCTGTTACCAGAATCAATACCAGTACTAACGGTAGCATTTACCCAAGCAGATCCATTCCACGACAAAAGATCATTTGTCGAAGGACTTGATACTGAAACATCAGTAAGATCATTAAGAGTATTTGACGGCGCTGCACTCAGCGTCGAACCATTATTAAAGGTAATACCACCTGTGCCAACAGCAACCTGGGTAGCATTTACTTGTGTGCAATTAAGGGTTCCCATTCTTGTGTTCCTTGTTGTCTTATTTATTTAGTCACTAACAGTATTTAGTGAAATTACGATTTGATCTCTTCTACAATCAGGAAAGATGCCATTGGCACCCCACCAAATTGAGACCAAGTTTGTCCAAAGTGAATGTTTGCAGTTGTGTTACCTTCAGACGCCCAATATGGAGTAACTATGATTTCTGATCCTCCAGGTGCTGTGATTTGAAACAGATTTTCGACAGTTGCATCACATGCTTGCTCAATGTCAGTATCTCTAGGAGAACCAAAAAACATTGGTCTACCACCCGCTTGATAACCGCCACCTGCTTTTGACCAATAAAAACGCATCGCAGCGCGAGGCATAGTTCCATCCAATTCACCATTACAAACAAAAGTAACTCTTAAAAGAGGATTAGTAGATTTTGTAGTAATAGTAGTTCTAAATCCACTAAAGATTTCTTGCATTGAGGCATTAACAGGAGTTCGACCACCACTGTCAACCTCAGGACCTTTAATTACTTGAAGAACTTGACCTGTATAATAATCAAATTGATCAACAGTATCTTGCATATATGCAACCTGTTTAGCACCATCAATAATTTGTAGAGTGGCATTACTTTCAATGGTTAATGTATTACTACCACTGATTGTTAAATTCCCATGATGAAAACCATGAGTAAACTTTTCATCGCCATTTGCTGTAGGACCAACAACAGTATTCTCAGAGAGAGTAACACCATTCGTCCTGATTATAGCATCATTACCAACAGAAGGTCCACCACCTGCTACTTCAGTCCAACCAGCACTACCAGTTCCATCATCTGCCTTATAAATTTCAGCAGAGTCGTTATCAGTATTAAAACGCAATGTTCCTACAGAAACACCTGTAGGTTTATTTGCTTCCGTACCAGAAGGTAATCTAAACACACTGTTTTGGTTTAAGAAACTAAGTGTGGTGATGATCGCTTCAGTAGATGTGGCAATTTGATTGCCACTAATTCTAGAGATTGCCATATCTTACTTTTTTGGATCCTTAGATATTTATAGAATCAGATAGGCATTTCAACAATGTGAACCGTATCAGTTGCTAAAGGTGCATCACCAGAACTAAAGACTACGTTACCACCGTTAGCATCAACAGTGTAATTTGTGCCTGCAATCTGTGCAACACCATTTAGGAATACTAATACAGAGTCATCAACGTGTTGAATACCTGTATAGGTTGTAATAGCAAAGGTTAATGTAGTTCCGTCACCAGTATATGTGCGAGTAATATACTTATCAGGACCAACAACACCACGACCAGTACCTACAACATCACCATCAATTCTTACGTTACCATCAACATTGATTCTGTAAGAATTATTTGGAGTAGTTCCAATACCAATAATCGTGCTGTTATTGTAAGAATCAATATTGATATCCCCAGTATCAGTTAGACCAAACTCTTTCCATACTCCATTATAGTAAATCCAACCTAATGATTTACCAGGAGTCCAGTTAATATTGTAAACCAAATCACCATCAGCAGGTGTATCATATCCTGTGATATTAGTGAAGTTTGGTTGACCATTGGAATCCTCTGGTGCAAGAAGTGTCTGCTTAATAACAGTACCATCTTGGTTGAAATATGTAATCTTCTTAGAAGAAAGGTTATTAGTGAAGGTAGTTTGACCTTGGAAGGTAACAGGACCAGCGAAAATAGATTCTAACTGGTTAGATGCACCACCAATAACAGTCAGTTTGTCGGTAAGAACCAACTCAGAGAATGTTTCAATCGTTGTGTTCTCCTCACCAACAACATTCAGTTGTGCAATATCTTCGTTAGTGATCTGACCAGTAACAGGGTTAATAACCTGGTTACCAATAAACAGGTCACCATTAGAGTTCAGACCAGAGTAGAAAGCAACACCACCTTCTTCTTTAATAGACTGAGAGAACTTAACCTGATCAGCAGATAATGTTTCTACTTGTGTCTGAGGGAACGCTGTTGAATAGTTACCAGGACCGAAACCAAGATATTCAAACGTGTGATTACCTGATCTAAGGATTGAGTGTCTCCTAAATTCAACTGGGATAGGTGCGACAGTCCCATCATTATTTTCGCGGATAGCGATTTTTCTAACCTCTTCATCACCATTTCTTGCAGTTAATTCAATACCAGATAATCTTTCATTGACCGAATCATAGTTTGGAGTTGTACCTGGTTGTGTCCAACCACTATCAGTTAATAAGAACTCAATCGCTTCCTTAGTAATAGATCTCTTAGGATCTTTGTTAGGTGTAGGTGTAGCACCATCGGTAGAATTTACGAGACCGATAGTTTCATTGTCAGCGACGGATACAGCAGCGTCAGGGTCAGCAATAGGGTTGTCTCTGTCAAACGTAGGATAGACTTCGTTGACGTTTTGACTGAATTTCCTGTCGTCGAAGTTAGAAGTTGAAGGTGCAATAGATGCACAAAGCAGGGTGATATAGTAGATTCCATCGGCAACACCTCTCTCGAATTCTTGAACTACTTCAATATCGTAAATATAAAACGCTTTTTGAAGATTATATGCTGTTGTGTCCGTATTCAGAGGTTGCATTACATAACCACTGATAGGATCACGAGGCAGAGGATTAGTCTTGTTCTTGTCAATTACATAGCGAACACGATATGTTCTATCTTGTAAATCACGAGGGTCAGGAATCCTCTTAAGGAATGTTGTAGGTGTAAAGTTTACATTATTGTATTGTGCGTTAGTAGAAAGTGTAGTGTAAATGCTATTGTTAGTTGCACTTACAGACAGATACCAACCACCAACAACATTGGCAACACCACCAATGGTATATGTATTACTGTCATATTGGATAGGAGATCCAGTAGTTCCAGCAGAAACACCAGATACACTAGGACCATAAGGGGAAATTGATGCGGATTGTGTTGCTGCTTCTTGTCCCTGAACAGGAACTAAGAGGCAGTTAATTTTATCTGCAACAGCATCTACTCCAGTTCCATCTTGGCGAGCACCAACTGTGAAACCCTGAACTCTAGTTGTTGGAGGAGATGCCTCAACAGTATATCCATAGAGATACAGTCTTGTGCCAGGAGTACCACCCTGACCAGCAAGTGCAGCGTTAATTGTTTTAGTTCTCTGGATATCAATGTTTACCCAGTTAACAGATGTTTCCTCACCGAAGATAATATTACCATTAACTGTTCCAGTATTAGTTGCAGTCAATGTAACAACTCTGGTGTTTGTATTAACAGCACCAACTAATGCACCAGATCCAATATTTTCACCAGTGACGGTCATGCCTTCAATAACACCGTTAATAGAACCATTATTAGCAAGTGTAATCTGAGAAGAACCATTCGTTCCTGTTGCTGCTGTCGAAATGACATTAAGTGACTTAGGAGGAATGATATGAGTCAGTGTACCTGCTTTATCTTTAGAGAATGATTTCTTCTTAAATCCAGCAGAACGAAGAGCAGTATTACCAAAGTTGGAGTTACTGTTCGTAATCGACATGTCAGCACCACTTAGTGCAATAAAGTGACCTGCATATCCAACAGCGAACACCGAAACTGCCTGAATGAAGGAGTCATTTGAACACTTAATGTGCTCATGTCCCCATCCTTTGCGATACTCAGCAAAACCATCCAAGTGAGCACCATCACCAGCAGTTGCTACATCATAGTTACCAGTAGAAGCATTATATCTTACAAATGCTCTATCATCTTTTTGCAGTGACAGACCAGTAAACTGCGCCACAACCATTGATTTGAAACCAGTTGCTTTGCTACCATCTGCGTGCATACCATTCATGCCCCAGACACTTCTCAGTGACAGGTTAAACGCATATGGAGATGCAGAGTCAACAGTATCAATCTCAGTCTTAACAGTAATATTAGAACCAATAGCATTACCAGTTGGTTCACTCGCCATCTGATAAGTAAAGACGTTACCAGATGCTGAAGTAACAGTAAATGATCCGTTGTATAGTGAAGCGTCAACTTCAGATTGTGGTCCAGTAGATCCAGTTACACCACTAATATTGATGTTAACACCTACAGAGAATCCGTGATTTCTTGGATTATCAAATTCATCAACAGTGACTGCTGTTGCAGTATTACCGTTACGAGTGATTTGAAGGACTCTGTATTCATCAGAAATAGGACCAACGATTCTGTTTTCTTCAACTCTTGCCTGAATTTGGTCAGCAGAAGGATCACCAGATGTATCAGGAATAGTTGCAAACGCTTTAGATACTTTCTGGTAGTAAATCTCTAGATCTGTTCTCTCTAAAATATTAGGAACAGCAGAATAGTCTGCATTAGGAACAGTTCCATTTGAAATTAGAGTGGACAGAGGATTCAAACCATCAGCAAATTCAAAGCAAGTAAGTCTATGGTGAGAGAACTTAGGAGGAATATTCTCAACACTATCGGGTTTGAAATATACACCTTCTTCAGCACCATCGAAGAAGGAGAATTGCCAGAAATAAGTACCACCAGTTACCTTAAAAATAGCAGTGCGGGGAGGAACTTGATCTTCAGTGTTAATACCCTTTGCAGCGTAGATTGTAGGGTATGGAACATACTTAGGAATAATTTTTGTGCGTCTCAGGTCAGTGCCGACGAGGGAACAACCTCTAGGAACAATGATACCACCTTCGACAGAGTTATACTTATATAATACGTTATTTGGAGATGTTAAATCTAAGTTTGAGTTTTCATCAATGGGAGCAACATTAGTATAAAGAACATCACCAGGTCTATTATCAACGATATATTCTGCTGGATACAGCATAATCGAGAAGGCGTCGAATTCGTCATTCGATAAACCTACTCGATAAGAGAATCGTGCTACTTCAAGAAACGCCCTTTGCAGAGACTTAAAAGGTCTCAATGCAGAGTTACCTCTGTTGTCAATAGCATCAGAGGCATCGAAGTCGTCAGGGTTGACGTAGATAATACGTCCCGTGCGGGACGTAATAATATTCTTAAGTCTAGTAAGGGACATTTCTTACGCTGCTTTTATTGTTATTTATTGATGATACACTGAAGCATTATGCGCCAGGTGCAGTTGGATCATACTTCTTGACTGTAAGACCAGTACTCAGATCTTCAAATCCAACTAATGTAAAGGTGTTGTTTTGAGTTGTGCTGTTAACAACAACTCTTTCACCAGGTCCGACAACTAAAGCAGTGATTTTTGCTACTGCATTATTTGCATTAGCAGCACCCTGAGCAATATACTCATCACCTTCTAAAGCAGTGCTATCAGTTAAGATAGAACTAATTGTTGCGGTAGTTCTTGCGGTGCCACCTAAATTAGGATTATCTTGGAAAGTATCTGATGCACTCCATGCAGGAGAACCAGGACCAAGAATAAACTCTAATGTAGTACCAGTGTAACTACGAACATATCCATATGCACCTGTAGTAATTGCAGAAACTGTATAAGTTGTTCCCTCAAATGCAAATGTATCATTAGTGGTCCAAGTTCCTGTTACATCATAAACATAGATACCACCATATTCTACACTGTCAGAAACGCTAAATCTTCTATCAGAACCACCGTAAACAGCGCCAGCGTTGGAACCTGTGACACCATCATAAAAATAAATGATACTTAAATCAGTAGTAAGACCGAAGTTATACTGAACATAAGCGCCAGCACTACCAGCGGTGCCATTAGTAGTTTTACCTGTAGTAAATTCTGTTCCATTATCATCTGCGGTGGCGATGTCACCGTCAGGACCATATTCACCGTTAACAGTTGTAGATAATTTAAAATCTCTACCACTCATAGAGGAGTCAGAAACATCAAAACGGTAAGATCTATCACCAAATAATACGATTGGAGATACACTACCTAAATTATATGTTCCACCAGCAGTAGTAGTTGAGAAAACATATTCTGCTGCGGCAGTACCAATACCACCTGCTTGAATTGTGCCAGATGCAGTTCCGTTTCCGATAACATCACCATCATCAAATTCACCACTAGTGCCCGTTCCACCACCAGTACCGTTAATGGTTGAAGGTCCAACTCTTAAGGTAACAGTATTAAGTTCTTCATCTGTAGCGATGTCATAAACAACTGCGGTTGTTGTATTTGGTGCTGTGCCGATAGTAACTGTATCACCAATGGCAAAATCACCGCCAGATACAGAACCTAAAGTAATAAGTCTAATGTTTAATGCTTTTACATAAACACTAGTAAATGGTGGAATGTAGAATGATTCAAACTTTGCAGTCTTTTCAGAATCACCAGATGTAAGTAAAGTTCCCGCAGATAGTTCATCATCAGATCCAAAGTTAGTATCTAAATCAAGTCTATATGAGGAAATAAGATCACCCTCATGCAGTTTATATGTGTTTGCATCGAGTTGCAATCTTTGATCATATCTTTTAATTGCTACACTGTAAGTAGAAGCAGTGCCATCGTTGGCAACAGTTAATACAGTGCTCGCAGAAGAATCCACAGGCGAACTATACAAAAGTGTATTAGTATTCGCAGCGGGTTTTGAATGTGCAAGTAATCCTTGAGTTGCCATGGTTAGTTATTAAAATCCTGCGTAGAAGAATTGTTGGAGTCTGGTTCTACCAGTGAGGTTAGCGGCACTGAGACCAGCACCAAAAGCAACGTCTTCTAAAGTAACGTTTTCAGTAGAAAGAAGTGTTGCATCAGCATCAGGGAATCTGATAGTACGATCTGCGGTAATATTATCCGCACTAATAGTAACACCAAACGTATTCAACGCTTCTTTAATAAGAGGTTGCTGTAACGTTTTATTCTCTAGAACTTGTCCAGAGAGTGTTGTTACTAAGGTATTCGTCTCTGATGTATTTAGTTCAGCAGCAGCAGGGAATTGAAATAGTGCATTTGTCAGAGTCTGCTGATTAGCAACACTAAATGTTGCTTTCTTTGTTGTGTCCGTAGGATCTTGAAGAATAAGAACTTCAACACTCTTGTTTTTCAATACCTGCGTAGAGTCTTCACCAACCATAGTGAAACTCTGATTGGGAACAGTAATGATTCTGTTTGCATCGAGTGCATCAGTATTAAACTGTGCCCAGTTTGTTGCTAATTCTGCGTTAGCAGCAAGTTTCAAATCAACAAACGTTTTAGACAGTGCAGTTTGCTCTGCCTTTGTGTCCAAAAGTGTAGACGCTGTTGCTGTAGGTTCTACTGTCGTAGTTACAGGACCAGCATCAGGTAAGAAATATTGACGACGGGCATCATTAGTTGTTGCCCAGTTAATTTGGAAGATTGCTTCCTCATCACCATCAGTGATAACAAAGTTATCTTCATCAATAAGAATAGTTTTATTTCTAAGAGTTTGTGTCGTATCATCACCAACAATTGTTGTGCCATTACCAGAAGTAATAGTAGGTAATGTGAAGATACGAGTGTTAGTTCCTGTACCAATATTACCGATTTCAAATCTTGCCTTGGGACCTTGTGAGTCTTCAAGGATAAAAGATTCATCAGTTAATTGAAACTGACCAGTAACTTTAACAGAACCAGCACCCTTTGGAGATAAAACAATATCTGCATTATTCGCGGTGTCATCAACAGCAGTGAAATAAAGAGCACTGCTACTATTTGCACCTTCGATTCTAGACATATAGAATCCACCAACACCAAATGCTAAACCTAGTTGGTCGTATGCATTTTGGTAGACTCCACTGTTTCGATCCAGGTCAAAACATAACCCAGGATCAGTTTTCGATCCCCCAGCAACACCTTTGAATAATTGATTTACCTTTGCCTTACGGTTAGGAATCAAAGGATCAGAAACCACAATCGGAAGAATTGCTTCACCCGAAAGGTTAGCATCTGAAATAGTTTCTAACTGAGAAATTTTACGGGTTCCCACGAATAATCACACTATTGGATACAGGTCTATTTATACGGATACAATTCATTGTATCTAAGGAACCTTCTTTTTGAAGGTTCAACCTCAAGTGATTTACAACACTCAAGATAAGATTCCCATTCAGGGACTAAGTTCAAAGGAATCAATAAATCTGTGTCCGAGGATGAGTTCTTTGAATTCCATTGTTTTTTCATATTTATTCCTGTGATACTCTGCAAGTTCATCTACTTCACTGAGAAGTTCTTCATAAAAACGACGTGCAGAAACTTCGTCGTCATCAAGGTAATCTAAAATAACGTCTGCTAAACGACATTTCCTTTGATGAGAATATGTTTCCATCACAGTTTACCTCCAACTACACCACTATTAACTGTGCGGGTGTAATCATCGAGAGTGCCATCTTGCAAGCATTTAAGATGCCAGCGGGACATGGTTAGCACTCCTTCATATGTTGCACCAGTAATAAAATGCTGACCAAGAGGTTCTTTCAAGATGCTAGTATACAATCCAAAGCGAGTCTTTTTGATGTAAAAAGCATCATCAATCCACTCAGCATTTTCAGGAATGTCTTTTTCTACAGTTCCACCGAAGGAAGTTTCAAGCACCGTCTTCGGTTTTGTACTGCCACTCGTCTGTGTGTCCAACTGTCCACCACTTTGGTTCTGTTTCAACGGCATAGTTTTGTGTGCAAAC
>MDTC01181968.1_pt1 | contig 15746 bp, 11 predicted proteins | sample 811181 | NCBI WGS metagenome assembly MDTC01 (sample SAMN05326644, study PRJNA326480) | marine metagenome | isolation source: seawater | place: Pacific Ocean: North | collected 2011
ATGAATTCTCAAAATGAAAACGAGCTTTCAGAAGTTAAAAAACGTATTTTAGCCAGAGAAAAAGTACAGCAAGAAATGGATGACTTGCGTGCCAAAATAAAAGAACTTCGAGAACAAGAAAAAATTGGAAAGAATGTACATCAAGACATTGAAGCATACCTTGATTATTTAAAGGTTCTAAAAAAAGAAAAAGATTCAATAACAGAAGGCAATCACACAGCATTCCTTGATGCTAAAAAAATAATAGCCCCCAAACTTAATTACGGGTCCAAGAAAGAGGAGGTATTATCTAAAATCAAAGAATTTGCCAAAGAGATCAGAACAACAGAAAAAGCACTTACAGGGGGAGGCTTGGATTCTTCCCAGCGTGCGGAAATCGATTTACTGCTCAAAGAAACTAAAGTGAAACACCAAGAAGCACTAATGGAGTTGAAATCTATTGAGCAATTCAATCATACTAGATTTTTGGAACAGAAAGAATTAAACGAAACTAATAATCTTCAAGAAGAAAATGTAGGAGCATCCACCCAAGAGAGTAATCTTGAAAATACATCCACCAAGGATTTAAAAATTACGCCACCTCCAGTAAGAGAATCTTCAGAAAATTCTGAATTTAATCCACCACCAATGATTTAATAAGCAGATCTGAAGGAATTTGAAAAATGAGATTAATCATTTCGTTCTTCAGCGACAATCGTTACCTTAGCCCTACCACCGGCAACCAGTGATTTGGCCCGCCCAATTGCCTTGGCCGTTGAGAGAGTTGGATTGCTTGGAACGAATGGGAAAATATTTCTTCGGTTCATTCGGGAAAGAACGCCCGAATTTTTGAGGATTCGCAGACAATCCTTACGGACTTCGCACAAAATGACATGACAGTCTTTCTCTTTGAGGTATTCCAGGAGCTCTTCGAGCGCCAAGACCGATGTGGCGTCCATATGGTGAGCATTGAGCATCTTTAGGACTAAAACTTTTTGATTAGGATCTTCCCCAACCCGCCTAATCTGTTCGTAAAATAAATCGGCTGCGGCAAAAAACAGCTCACCTTCCACATGTACAATAAAGACTTCAGGTTCCGCCCTTTTGGTGTTCACGGAGGCTTCGGTAAGGTCGCCCTCTTGGGTATACCCATATTCAACGAGTTGTGGCTGAGCGACTTTTCTAAGAAATAACAAAATGGAGGTAATTACTCCGCAAAAGATAGCCAGCTGTAAGGAAAAAATAAGCCCAACAATCAAGGTGATTACAAAGGTTAAGGCATCGGATCGGGTGGCTCGGGCAACGGTCTGAATCTGTCGGAATTTCACCAAAGACAGGCCAATAAAAATAACCAAGGTGGCAAGTGAGCAGATAGGAATAAACCTTACAAAATCATTCAGGGCAAAGACACCAATTAGAATGATCAGTCCGGTGAGAAGATTGGCAGTATTGGACTTGGCTCCACTGGCAACACTCAAAGTTGAACGGGTTAGGGAACCAGAAGCTGGCATGCCTGAAAACAGACCACAACCCAGATTACCCATCCCGATTGAGAAGGTTTCTTGGTTGGTATCAATTCGACCACCCGCTCGGGCTGATAGGGATTTACCGATGGAAAGACCTTCGAGTAAACACAACAAACACACTGCGAGCGAAGTGGAAAAAATCAGGGATCCATGAACTGAGACCAACTCTGGACTGGGCAATACAAACAGATCATTGCTTAGGGAAAAATTCTCTAGGCAAACCACTGGCATACCAAGGCCAGACATAAAATTACCGGCAATCGATGCTACAACAAGTGCACCGGCAACGCTGGGCAAAGAAGGTGAGAAAAATTTAAGAAACAGGTAAATGGAAGTAGTGATTGCACTGAGAATAACAGCAGGTAGAGAGATAAGTTCCAGATGAGTGATCAGAAAATGAAGGATACCCAGAAAAGTGGAGGGGGGTGTCTCATCGGTAGTGGAAATTCCCAAAACATGGCGCCCTTGATTAGCGATAATTAGACATGCGGCTGCAGTTATATAACCGGTTATTACCGTTCGGGAAACAAATTGTACAACAAAAGATACCCGTAACAGACTTGCAACAATTAGAAACAGGCTGGATGTGATTAGAATGACCGGAAGGAGCATCAATGCAGATGCGGAGGCCAGGCCATTTTGTCCAATCAATCCGGACCCTGCAAATGCCCCGAATAAAAGAACCGCAGTTGCATTTGTGGGCCCTAAGGTAATGAATTTTCCACCACCAAAAATTCCTCCCATTAATGCCGCAATGGCAGAGCCCAGAAGTCCATAATGTATAGGCAGGCCTGCAACCAAGGCATAAGCCATACCTTGGGGTATAGCGAGGAGGGCAACATTTATACCTGCCTGCAGATCTCCTTTAGAAAAATTCCGAAAGATAAGAGACCGTAGACCGGGGGCTTGGGGAATAAAAATATTGCTTAAAATTTTAAAGGAATTTTCCGACATCTGCTAAAATTCGATTTAGGCCTCTGGGCAAAAAGAAAATAATCAGGCAATCAGTTTGCCTCCCGGTAGAGGCGGTAAGATGACTTACAAGAAAGCCACTGTAGGTTGGCGTCTTCGTATTGCTTTTTCGCTTCAAGTACAATTTGTTTGATCTTATTAAATTTTTCGAGGTTTTTTCCCTTGGTACTTGCTAGGTTGGACTCGGAGATATGATCAAAAGCAGCTTGCTGAAGTTCCTTTTTTTGCTGCAGTAAACCGGCGACCGCTGTTTTCATTTCATCAATAGCTGTAACTACCTGTTTTTCCAGTTCCTTACTGTTTTCCAGGATATTTTTTTCTACCTGATTGCGGGTAAATTCATTGAGGGAATTATCAAGACGCATGGACTTTAACTGATCCAAGATATCAGCCAATTGTGAAACATTGCTAAAATCACGGATTGGCGGGATATGAAGAAATTCCTTGGGATCTAATTGTTCTTTATGAATTTCATCTATTCTTAGCAGGTGCTCCTTAAATTGATTGATATCATCATCCAATTGCATAATTTCTGAGCGGATAGCCATGACTTCCACACTTTCTTCAGGAGTACCGTTTATTTCTTCTTGAATGATGATTTTAAGGTCTTCCATTTGGGTCTCGAGTTTCCTGAATTTTTCTAATTTTTCGATTAAACTAGTGGGTAGGGGAGAGTCTGATGACTCGAGTGTGATGAGCCGGTTATAATTCCTAATTATCAATTCAGAGAGTAGATTTGCTGCCCTAGTTGAATGTCCTTTGCAAATAATTTCCATAGACCCGGATGATCTTGGACGGATTGAAATCAGAGACGATAAAATTTCGATTTCGTTACCTTCAAGCAGTTCACTGGTGAAAGGTCTCAAGATAAGATCTTTGGCAATTGGACTTTTGTTTAACTCTTCAAAAAGAGAGGAATGAAATTTTTCAGAATCGAGTGATTCTTGATGAAATGAGAGGGCATAATCATCTACAATATCTGAGTTTAGAATCAGCGAAATCTCGGCCCAAGTGGTAGATGTATTTTTTTCTGATTCTGTGGCTTCATCGGATGATGAAGGTTTTTCCTCAACTAGTGCAACAAGGGAGGATTCTGCCGTTTGTTTTATATCATCCAGATAAGAAGCATAAAAAAATACCGCAATGGTCAGAATGATTAGTGCGATACACTGCCAAGGCTGCATATTTTTATCAAAACTAAGAATGCACATTTTGGCAACCCAACGGTTTATTAAAATTGATCAGTCATTGACTAAAATGAAAAAGCCCATTCCATTGGTTGTTGTGTCTGACAATTCTGTATCCTTTGAATTTTCGCAAAAACTGGTTGGTGTGCAGAAAAACCTATACTCCTTTATTCTGAGTTTATTACCAAATCGAAGCGATGCGGAAGATATTTTGCAGGAAACCAACCTCATCCTTTGTCAAAAATCTAAAGAATATAACCCAGAGGGAAATTTTCGTTCGTGGGCCTTCAATATAGCTAGGTACCAAGTGCTTGGCCATCTGACTAAAAAGAAACGTAGCAAGATTTACTTTAGCAATGAGCTGGTTGAGACCTTGGCCTGTGAAGAATTTGATGGGCGTACTCATCAACTTACTCAGCGTGCTTTGCAGATTTGCTACGAATTACTACCCGAACATATGAGAGAAATCTCCCGTTTGCGCTTTAAGGAAGATCTTTCGATGAAAGAAATTAGCAAGATAATAAGCCGGCCGGTTGGGGCAATCTCGGGTACCCTCTTCCGCATACGACAAAACCTGATTCAGTGTGTCCGTCTCAAGATCCCTAAATTAGAGGCGGATAGCGAGTTATAAAAAATTTCAAAAACCTGTATCATTTTGTGAATAAGTGCTAATTATGCACAGAGAATATCAATATGAACAAAGAAGTTAGAAAGGAACTCGGTCGATTAACTTCCCTATTGTTGGATGGGAACATTGCCGAGAATGAGCACAGAAAATTATCCGATTTGCTGAAAGAATCTTCGGCCAACCGCAAAGAATATTTAGAATATATTCGTCTCGAATCTCTCCTTCATTGGGAATCCGAAGATGTTGCCTCTGTTGAGACCCCCAAATTAGTAGAAGAGGCGCCTATATTTTTCCGTTTCCCATTTTGGATTGGTTCCGTAGCAGCTATTTTTTTGGCCATGTCCGCAATTTGGTGGACCAATCAACCTACCAATTCCGTTAATTCATTAATAGGTAGTCACAATCTTACCCCCATGTCTTCCATCTCCAAGAGCGGTGGTGATGTATTGGCAAAAGAACAAAGTTCCCAGAGGTTGTCGCGGTCTTCTGGGCAAAAGAAATTTGTTACATCTCTATCCTCTATGATGTTGCATGATAAAGCAAAAAGAGCGATCTCACATTACCTCAGTGCTGATTCATCGCATGGTGGAGTTACCGAATATTTTGGTCCTGTTAAGCGATGGAATCGATTGCACGCATTGTTGACGCCTGCAGAAAACGGAATACTTCCAGCCTCTGGATCTACCATGATTGGTTTTGAAAAGATGTTAGTGGACATGGAAAGTCAAAAAGCAGAGATTGAGGAAACCATTCAAGTTTTAGATGTGCGTGAGGCGGTAAAAGGTGTGTCAGGGGACAACGCAAGAATATTTGCAGCTGTAAAATTTAACCAAAGTTTTGGCGAATCTCAGGAAGGTGCTGAATTTAGTATCACCTTACAGGCTTTCAAAAAGGATGCAGATTCGTCATCTCATGAATTGGTCCGTACTGATGAGAAGTTGTCTTCGGACCGTGATCCGAGTACATGGAGTCAGGTAAGTTCGGAAATGATCATTCCAAATGATGCTCAATTTGTAGTTGTATCCTTGACTGCCAGAAAATTTGGTCCTGACGCAGTGCTGGCGAATACAAGTTCCTATTATGCTGACGACCTTGAACTCTTTCTTTCCTTTGATGAAAAAACTACGATTGGACCAATCTAATCTTAGGACACATCGATCATAATTCAAAAAAACTTTTCTGGAAATAAGATAGTATTTGTTGACTTACCAAAGTTGCATCCATTGGCTTTGGTTGATGAAGCCAATCTTTGTTGCCCTCTGTTTGTTCTTTTTTGGTAAAATATTTACTCTGGGTGCTGATTGGCCAACTTATGGTGGTCTGCAAAACAACCACTGCTCAGATGAGCGAACCTTGCGTTTGGATTGGGGGGATGAAGAACCAGAACTTTTATGGAAGCACGATGTGGGACTGGGATATTCTTCTGTAATTGAAGCAGAAGGTCTTGCATACACACAGGGATATAAAAGTGGCAAAAATACCCTCTATTGTGTGGATGCTGAAACGGGAAAGATCCAATGGACATATTCATACAATTCTGCATTAGGGGATAAATATTTTCAGGGAGGTAGTCGTTCCACCCCTACTTTCTTCCGAGGAAAGATATATTTACAGGGTCATGAAGGGCCCCTTTTTTGCCTAGATGCAAAATCGGGTGACCTCATCTGGAAAACTCACTTAGTTAAAGATTTTGGTGGTCGTTGCCCGACATGGGGATATTCCGGAGCCCCCTTTGTAAGTAATGGAAGAGTCATAGTACAAACAGGTAGTGCGAACGGTTCTCTGATTGCCTTAACTGCTGATACGGGAAAAGAGGTCTGGCGAGGAGGCAGTGCTCAGGCAGGTTATGCCAGTCCTTATCTTAGAAAAACTAATCCAAAAGAAATTGTAGTTTTTAACCAGGATGGTTTGTCTATTCACGACCAAAGGACAGGCCAAGAAAAAATTTCTTACAAACACCGTACTAGGTACGAAGTGAATGCAGCACAACCCTTAGACCTCGGTAGTAAAATATTAGTGGCGAGTGGATATGGAAAGGGTGCAGCACTGCTTGATTTACAAGACGCTCAACCTAAAGTCCTCTGGGAATCTGAGGGAGTGGCTTGCCAAATGGCCAGTCTGGTTTTTCGTGATAAATATGCTTACGGAATCCACGGACAAACAGGAGCCAATGCAAACCGAGCCACCTTATTTTGCTTGGATCTTTCCAAGGGTAGGAAGACTTGGGAAGAGCGTGGATTTGGTGTAGGCACGGTCATATTAATCAATAACACATTGGCGGTGCTAAGTGATCGTGGAGAAATTGCATTGATTGAAGCGACTGCTGATCGCTTTAATGAAATGGCCCGTTTTCAAGTACTGGGAGGGAAGAATAATTGGACACCACCTAGCTATGCAAATGGCAGAATGTATTGTCGTTCAAGTACTGGTATGTGGGTGTGTTTGTCGATGGGAAAACCATAATAATCTAAAAATTTTTCCCAACTGATACCGCCATGCTGGTTTGACGTTAACCAAACTGAGATTACCACTAATTGAAGTGATAACATGCAACATCTTCTAGGTTTATGAAATCCATTCAATTTCTAATATTTGTTTTAACCGCGACTCTTCTAGCAACCTCTTGTATTCGTTTAGCATCCCCTAAGCAGACTTTAATCAAAGCAAGCAGCACGGTAACTTTGGAGGAAAAATCATCGGACTGGTTATTTTGGCGGGGTGACTTGGGCATGGGGGTTTCCACTGAAACTGGCTTACCTCAAGAACTCAATGGTTCAAACCTTTGGACCTACGATATTCAGGGCGGGGGAATACCCGTAGTTGCGGGAAATAAAGTGTATCAATTTGGTTATTATGGAAGTGGGGAAGAGGTGGAGGAAAGTTTGACCTGTTTGGACATTGAAAGTGGTGAATTAATCTGGGATAAACGCCGCCCAGATTTTATAAGCGATATAGTCTATGATCGTTATGGAGTAGGGGCTGCCTGTGTGGATCCCGAAACAGGAAATATTTTTTTCCAGACTAGCCCCGGTTTGCTTACCGGTTTTTCTCCTGATGGATCGTTATTATGGGAACGTTCCCTAATGGAGGAATTCGCCAGATTAACCTTTCCCAATGGCCGCACGGGAGGACCTTGCGTAGATGAAGACTTAGTCATTTTACATGCAATCACCGCAAATTGGGGAACCAATGGACCGGCCAGAGATAGATTTTATGCATTTGATAAAACCACGGGGGAGTTGGTCTGGACATCAACTCCTGGAACCACGCCACAAGACAGCTCATTTGCCCCTCTTGTTTTTGAGGATCTTTCCGATGGTCGGCGGGTCTTTTACAGTGGAACTGGATGTGGGCATGTGGTATGCGTGAATGCTCGGACAGGTCAGCCATTGTGGCGTTTTAAAATGTCTCATGGGGGAGTAAATGCCGGGGTCGTACTTTATGAAGATCTCGTCATTGCGGTGCATGGCAAAGAAAATATAGATAGTTCACGGATCGGTCGAATGGTGGGAATTCGTAAACCAGACTGGTTGCCAGGTGTGGAAGACCCCATTTTGGAATTGGGTAAAGAAAACGAAGTTTGGCGAAATGAGGATATCGAATCTTTCACCAGTTCGCCCGTACTTTATCGAGACAGGGTATATATTTCGGTCAAAAAGGGTGAGCTATTTTGTAATGACGCTCAGAGTGGTGAGACTATATGGACATTAAAACTTGCTCCTGATCAAATCCATGCCGCTCCCACTTGGGCAGATGAGAAATTATATGTGCCCATGTTTGATGGTCATGTTTTTGTGATACGAGATACGGGTAACCAGGGAGAAATTCTCAATCAGATTGACTTGGGCAACCCTTGTCTAGCAGCTCCGGCAATTGCTCAGGGAAAAATTTTAATTCAGGCCAAAAATAAGTTGTACTGTTTTGGTAATTCCTCGAAGCCCAAATCGTTCCGGCCAAAGCTGCCTGACAGCACTCCGAAGGAAGAAGAGGTGGTATCTTTGCAAATCGTGCCTTCCGAGTTTGCATTATCTGCTGGAAAAACTCAAAAATTTCGCGTGTTTGCCCTTGATTCAGCAGGTAACCGGATTAAGCAATTAGGAGATGGATTAAGCTGGGAAAAGTGGATTCCTCCCACAGCCAAAGTTCGGGCAGAATTGGACGGCAATTTATCAACCTCAGGTACTGGTAGCTTAACCGCATTGCCATCTGCAAAACTTTCTGCGGGTGCTATTAAAGTAAGCTATAATGGATTGAGTGCTGTAACCCGGGGCAGAATCCTCCCCGCTCTTCCCTATGAGGAAAATTTTGAAGATGGATATGTTCTTAATCATGTAGCTTCTGACGGGATATCCTTTTCCTATCCGCCATTGCCTTGGCTTGGTGCCCGTATGCGCTGGCAGGTCCAAGACCTAGAGGGAGAGACAGTCGCAGGAAATACTCTGGACCGGGTACTTTTTCAAAGAGCGATCAATTTCGTAGGTTCTTGGAAAGAAAGAGATTATGTCGTGGAAATGGATGCCAAAGTGGACGGTAACCGGAGAATAAAATCTACCATCGGTGTGATTAATCAAAGGTACATTTTTGCCCTAGTGGGAAATGCCAACACCCTGCAGGTGGTTTCCAATTACGACCGCTTCGAAAGATCTGTACCTTTTCCTATAGAAGCGAATAAATGGTATCGTATTAAAACACAGATCGATTTTCAGGACGATGGAACGGGCTTGGTTCGGGCGAAGGTCTGGTCACGAGAAACAGAAGAGCCAGAAGATTGGACTTTGGAGGAGATTCACCTCCGTCCGCACAAACAGGGTGCTCCCGGTGTCTATGCCCTTTCTCCGCAGAGTAAAAAGAAGGTATATTTTGATAACCTAAGTATCTACCGAAAGCCCTAAAAGGGCCGCTTCAACAACAAAAGATTGCAGATGAAATATAGTAATTTATTTATCCTCTTAACCGGCTCCTTAATCACATCTTCAAGCTTATTTGGAGAAGACTGGCCAATTTGGGGAAAAGACCAATCTCGCAACATGGTATCTCATGAGAAGGGTATTCTTTTTGAATTTCTTCCCGGTGAGATTGACGAGAATGAAAAGGTAGATTTAACCACTACGAAAAATGTCAAATGGGTGGCTAAGTTGGGTTCACAAGCATATGGGAATGTAACGATCGGTGAAGGCAAGGTACTGGTCGGCACTAACAATGAATCCGCCCGGGATCCGAAAAAAAAGGGAGACCGGGGAGTGGTGATGTGTTTCGATGAAAAATCTGGAGATTTTGTTTGGCAATTGGTGATTCCTAAACTGGGTGCCGGAAAAGTGAGTGACTGGGAATATATAGGAGTTTGCTCATCGCCCGCTATTGAGGATGGACTGGCCTATGTGGTGACTAATCGTTGTGAAGTTATCTGTTTGGACCTCGATGGCCTGACGGACGGAAATGATGGTCCCTATCAAGAGGAGGATATTTACATTCGGCCAAAAGGATCGCTTGATTCCTTGAATAACGAGATCGATGCCGATATTATCTGGCGTTATGACATGCGGGATGAACTAGGTGTCTTTCCCCACAATGTGACCAGTTCATCTGCCTTGATTGTGGGGGATCGTTTATTTGTTGCCACCTCAAACGGAGTGGATTGGTCCCATATCAATATTCCTAGTCCCCTTTCTCCTAGTTGGATCGCTCTCAACAAAAAGAACGGTGAATTAATTGGGGAGGATGGATCGGGAGCAAGTAAGGACGCTTTGCATGCTGCTTGGTCTTCTTTGACTTATGGAAAAATTGATGGCCAAGACAGGTTGTTTTGGGGAGGGACAGACGGATATTTATATGCCTATGCCAATGAAACCGAGCAGGACGAGGAAGGGTTTGATCTCTTTAATCCCCTATGGAAGGTGGATTGCAATGAACCAAGTTACCGGATCGATAAGGAGGGAAGAAAGATTCCCTACGCCACTCCTCCAGGACCCAGTGAATTGATTGCGACTCCGGTCTTATATGAGAACAAAATATACTGTTCTACAGGTCAGGACCCCGAGCATGGGGACGGGGTAGGGCGATTATCGTGCGTCGATGCCAAATCCGGTGATGTTCTCTGGAAAAACACGGACATTGGTAGGACCATTTCCACTCCCTCGATTTCCGATGGATTGATTTATCAGGCTGAGTACGCTGGTATTTTACACTGTCTTGACGCGGAGACAGGCGAGATTTATTGGACCCACGACTCTTACAGTCGAATTTGGGGATCGACTCTACTAGTCGATGGAAAGTTACTTTTGGGTAATGAGGATGGGGATCTTCTGATCTTTGATCATGGCAAGGAGTACAAAGAACCAGTTGCGATTAACTTAGGGGCACCGATATATAGCTCACCGGTAGTGGCGAACCAGACATTATATGTTTCGACCCAAACGCATCTCTACGCCATCGGAGAATAATGCTTAGCTAAATCAATAATCGCCACTCGGATAGGATGAAAATTTTTTGGGTAATCTTTTTGGCTCTTCTGGTTTTACACCAGGATTTTTGGAACTGGTCCAATGAAGATGTTTTTGCATGGGGCATGCCAATAGGTTTGTTTTACCATGCGTTCTTCTCCATTGCCTGTGCATGCTTGGGGGTCTGGGCGGTTCTTCGTGCTTGGCCAAAAGATTGGGAAAACTATGCCGAACAAACTACAGATGAAGAAGAGATTCCCTTGAACCTGGATCGGTAGGAGTTTTTTTAAATGAATGCTTTAGTCATCATTATTCTATACCTTTTGGTTCTCCTTCTTTTGGGGTGGGGGAGCAGTCGGCTTTTTCGTGGAACTAGTAAAGATTTTTTTGTCGCAAGTCATAGCATCGGTCCGTTTCTCTTGTTGATGAGTGTCTTTGGGACTACCATGACTGCTTTTGCTTTGGTCGGGTCCACTGGAAAATCATTTGAGAGAGGGATCGGAACATACGGCTTAATGGCATCAATCAGTGGGCTTATCCACATGGCAATTTTCTTTCTTATTGGCATTCGTTTGTGGGCACTTGGCAAAAGAAATGGATACCTCACTCAGATACAGTTTTTTCGTGAGCGTTTTGAGAGTCCCCGAATTGGATACCTACTATTTCCCATCTTGGTATTATTGGTTGTGCCTTATTTATTGATCGGAATTATTGGTGCGGGGAAAGTGATTGAGCCTGTCACTGCGGGAGCCTTTCCCGGGCTCTTCTCCAACCCCACTATCCCTGCTTGGTCTGGAGGTGTCCCTCCATGGCTGACCGGGTTGGTCATTTGCATGGTGGTGCTGACTTATGTTTTTATCGGTGGATCGAGGGGAGCGGCAATTGCCAATGCTTTTCAAACCGTTGTTTTCATGGGTATGGGCATAGTGGCATTTTATTTCGTGGTACAATCGCTGGGCGGGCTGGAAAAGGCATGCTCTGTTCCCATGCGAATCAATGAAAAGGGGGAAATGTTACAAGATTATCATTTTGATAAAACATCCGGCCAGTTGATGGCTTATCAATCGCCCAAAAAAATAGGTGTGGTAACGGATTTTTCTAATTCCAATTTAACGGATAAACATCCTCACCTTTCTCGCGATACAGTTACGGTGGAGTTCAAAAAGAAAAACCCGAAAACAGGAGAGATGATTCCGTTTGAACGGGAAATTGGCATGCCTTTCATTACTTTTGTCACTTACTTATTTATTCCCCTAAGCGTGGGTATGTTTCCCCATCTATTCCAGCATTGGTTGACCGCCCGGAATGCTCGGGCTTTCAAGCTAACCGTTATCGCTCACCCAATTTGTATAATGATTGTCTGGGTGCCCTGCGTACTAATTGGTTCTTGGGCGAGTGGGCTTCTTCCACCCAGTATTCCACCACCTGCCGTTTTGTCTGCCATGCTCAGCTTGGTTGTGGGTGATCCTTTGCTCACCGGTCTGCTTACTGCTGGTGTACTGGCGGCGATTATGTCCTCTCTAGATTCCCAGTTTCTTTGCCTCGGGACTGTTTTTACTAATGATATCGTGGTCTACCGAGCGGGAAAAAATTCTATTTCGGATGGCCAAAAATTAAAAATCGCCAGGCTCTTCATTGTTTTGATTGTGGGAGCGACTTATCTGCTGGCAATGGCCTTAAAGAATGCCAATGTTTTCGACTTGGCAATTTGGTGTTTTAGTGGATTTGCTGCTCTTTTCCCGCTGGTTTTTTCGGCCCTCTATTGGAAGAGAACCACTAAATATGGAGCCATTGCATCTATTATTACCGCATTGATCACTTGGTCCTATTTCTTTCATCAGTCTGGATATGGGGGTGAATATTTTGTGGGCCCAGGAATTGTACCGGCAGCAATTTGTTTCGTTGCATCCGCAACTTCTTTAATTGTGGTGTCTCTATTCTCGGTTCCACCTGCAAAATCTACCATCGATCGATTTTTTCCGTCCCAGTCTTGATTGCGAATACTCAGCAATATGGCTAGTAATTAATTTGTTATGGGTAACGAAAAACAAATTACTGAGGCAGCTGAGCAACTTGATCATCATGTTGCGGAAATTATAAATTGGCACTTTTCAGAAAAGACCGGAAGTTCCTTTTGGTTAAATTGGGCGAAGGAACAAAATTGGAATCCGCTGGAAGAAGTACACACCTTCGGGGATCTCTGCGCAAAATTTCCTTACTTTGAAGATGGCTGGCTGAGAGATCTGCCCAACGATGTCTGGGTACCCAAGGCTTATGCCAGGCGGCCATTTAACATTTTTGAAACCGGCGGTACCACGGGTATGCCCAAGCAAAGAATCGGTTGGGATGATTTTCGATCCGATTACACGGAATTTTCCAAAACCTTAAATGACGAACACTTCCCTAGGGATCATTACTGGATGATGGTCGGCCCAACTGGTCCCCGACGCCTACGTTTAGCCATTGAGCATTTGGCAAATGAGCGGGGCTGTTCCTGTTACTTTGTTGATCTCGACCCTCGATGGGTCAAGCGATTGATCGCTACGCAACAATTTGATCAGGCTCGTGCATACATGGATCATGTGGTCGATCAAGCACTTACTATTCTCAAGCACCGCCAGGTAAGTGCATTGTTTACGACCCCAAAATTACTCGAGGCACTTGCCGATCGCCGGGACCTCGTCAAGGCAGGGATAAAAGGAGTATTTTGTGGGGGCACTACCATGGATAAGCAATATGCCCGTTTTCTAACCGAAGAAGTATGCGAAGATGGAAAGATCGGATTTGTTCCCACTTATGGAAATACTTTAATGGGACTGGCCCGTCATCGGCCATTCGGACCGGAAAATGATTATTCCATTGCCTATTATGCACCTCAACCGAGGGCGGTTCTCCGGGTGGTCAATTCAAAAGGTGAACCGGTTGAGTACGATCAATGGGGTAGGGTCGAACTGACGACCTTAACCAAGGAATTTTTTATGCCCAAGTTTTTGGAACGCGATGAAGCAATTCGCCGAAAACCATGGTCAGAAGCCCCGTGGGATGGTGTGGCGGAAATCCGTCCTTTTGGCGCAATGGAGAAAAAAATTGTGGAGGGAGTCTATTAGTTATTATGAAGACAATTCCTCACCTTCCAGCACTCAGGCTTGGCGAGCCTTACCAAAGTTTAAATCATTCAGAAGTCATCGACTACAGGGATGGAACTATCCGGGCTACGCTGAGTCAGGTAAATCCGGGTGTTATTCGAAGAGATCTGAAAAATATTAGTTCTGCCCGGGCGGCCCTACAGAAATTCACCTCCACTGAACTTTTAGATATTTGCAGAAAGGCCGGGGATGCATTTTTGAATGATAACCTACCGGTTGGAAATGACGGTTTGGGGCAGGGTCCCCAGCAATATATCGAGACACTTTCTTCCACGAGTGGTCTTCCCCATATCATGGTTCGTAAAAACATGGAAAAAATTCATTTTGCTTTGAGCAATATGAGTACCATTTTAAACGGCCTTACCCGCGGCTTAGACCTTGAAGTTTTGGACCGTGGATATGGCGAACAGTCCGGATCACCCGTTTGCTTTCATCCAACCACTAAGGCCCTTGGGCTGGTCATGCCGAGCAATTCGCCAGCGGTAAACTCCCTCTGGCTTCCTGCGATTCCATTGAAAATCCCCGTAATTATGAAGCCAGGAAAAGACGAGCCTTGGACGCCATATCGTCTGATGCAGGCCTTTATTTCGGCTGGCTGCCCAGCGGAAGCATTTGGATTTTATCCAACAGATCACGAGGGAGCCGCGGATATTTTACGGCTGTGTGACCGGGCTCTGATTTTTGGGGATAAATCAACCACCGATCAATATGCTGGAAACCCAGGTGTCCAAGTACACGGGCCGGGGTTTAGTAAGATTCTGATCGGGGATGACGAAATCGAAAACTGGGAGGATTACCTCGATGTTATGGTTTCTTCCATTTCCGAAAACGGGGGAAGAAGCTGTATCAATGCATCGGCAATTATTGTGCCCAAATATGCCCGTGAAATTGCCGATGCACTGGGTAAGCGACTTGGTCCGATAAAACCCATGCCCGTGGATGACCCAAGTGCGTTGTTATCCGGGTTTGCCAACCCAAAGATGGCGGAGTGGATAGATTCTGCGATCGATTCAGACCTGGAGATAACCGGTGCCTATGAGGCTACTGCACCTCACCGGGATGGTCCTAGGTTAGTGAAAGCAGAAGGGGGTACATATCTACGCCCCACTATTGTAGCCTGTGACTCCATAGATCATCCATTGGCCAACCGCGAGTTTTTATGCCCATACGCCAGTGTGGTGGAAGTCCCTCAGATCGAGATGCTTGATAAAATCGGACCAACACTTGTGGTTTCTGCCATCACCAAGTCAGAATCATTCAAGAATGAACTCCTGCTTGATTCCCGGATCGAGCGACTTAACGTGGGTCCAATTCCGACCATGAAAATATCATGGGATCAGCCTCACGAGGGAAACCTGTTTGAATTTCTTTACAAGCGTCGGTCCATCGGGATGGCTGCATAAAAGAGCTCTTTTTTTCTAGATGAAAGAATGTTCCACCCCGGGTTCGTTCGATTCTCTTTTCTTTGACCCCAGTGAGCCTGTTTCACAGGAGGTGTTTTGGGGTAGTGGAGTTTCTTCCCGTGTGGGAGATTTTGCTCGGTCATTGGGTGGACATGCATTGGTAGTTACGGACAAAGGAGTGCTTTTGGCTGGTCATCCCACAAAAGTGATCCATTCTTTAAATGAAGCCGGACTGAAAACCGTTTTGTACGACCGAACGGTCCAGAACCCCACAGATCAAAGTGTACAAGCATGTGCCCGCGAGGTGGCATCCATGGGTATCGATCTGATTATTGGAGTGGGTGGGGGAAGTTCACTCGATACTGCAAAAGGGGCAAATTTTATTCTGACCAATGGTGGATCAATGAAAGATTACTGGGGAGTTGATAAAGCAAAGCATCCCTTGCTTCCTATGATTGCGATTCC
>MDTC01183968.1_pt1 | contig 15742 bp, 16 predicted proteins | sample 811181 | NCBI WGS metagenome assembly MDTC01 (sample SAMN05326644, study PRJNA326480) | marine metagenome | isolation source: seawater | place: Pacific Ocean: North | collected 2011
GGGAAGTAACCAAGCTGGTCACTTCGCAAACGAGACGATCGGTGCCAGCACGTCGATCACGCCGATCAACGTCGCCCTGGCCGTCTCGCGCGGACTCACTCCGTCACCGACGAGCGCGGCGACCACTGCTCCGTCGACCGCGCAGACGAGCGCGCTCACCAACTCGGGGCGCACACATCTGCCGGATCGTTCGATGATCTCGACGACGGCCTCGGTGCGCTGCTTGAGGATATGACGCTGCACATTGCGCAAACCCGGCTGCCGGGCACAGGCGATCAACCGCTCGTAACGCGAGATCAGATATTCGCTGACCCGTTCTGGGCTGTCGCCGACGAGCAGGTCGACGAGAATGTCGGCGATCGACTCCGCACTGCGCCGGCGCCGAGACAGCATGGCGACCTTGTCGTGAAGCTGTTGCGTCTCCTGCGTTCCGACGTACTCGACCGCCTTGGCGATGAGATCGTCCAACGACGAGAAGTAGTACGTCGTCGACGCCAGCGGGAGCCCGGCCCGGCGCGCGACGGCTCGGTGGCGTACCGCGTCGAAGCCACCCTCGCAGAGCAGATCGGCAGCGGCGCTGACCAGCGCACACCGCCGTCGTTCTCCCTTGGGAGTGACCGCAGCCGTCACTCTTTGCATGCTGCCAGTCACAGGGTTTGCGCATCGGCCTTTTGACCAATCACCAGCTAATCCTCAGCTCGGACCGGTGGCATGATGGCGCGCATGTCTGCCATCAACCGCCGCGCGGCACTGGGACTGGGGCTACGCGCCGGACTCGCGGCGCTGGGCGCCTGCACCGCGGGCTCCGCTCTGGCGAGCACCCCCGCCGCAGCCGTACCGCCAGCACCTCTGGCACCACCGCGCCCGACGTACGAGTCGGGGTCGTTCACATCGGTGGCCCGCGGCGGCGTGGTGACCAACTGGATCATCGCGCGCCCGCCGGGGCAGACCGAGCCGCTGCGTCCAGTGATCCTTCTGCACGGCAAGGACTCCAATGCGCAGACGGTGATGTCGATGGGGGCCGAACGGTTTCTGGCCGACGCGGTGGCCGCCGGGGTGGCTCCGTTCGCGCTGGCCGCCGTCGACGGGGGGAACGGCTATTGGCACCGACGGGCCTCCGGAGACGACTCGGGGGCGATGGTGCTCGACGAGTTCCTCCCGCTGCTCGCCGACCACGGTCTGGACACGTCGCGGGTGGCCTTCCTCGGTTGGTCCATGGGCGGATACGGCGCGATGCTGCTGGGTTCCCGACTCGGCGCGGCACGCACCGCGGCAATCTGCGCGGTGAGCCCGGCGCTGTGGACGAGTGCCGGTGCCGCCGCCCCGGGGGCGTTCGACGGACCCGACGACTATGCCGCCAACAGCGTGTGGGGGCTGGCGCCACTCGACGACATTCCGTTGCGGATCGACTGCGGTGACGACGACCCGTTTTCCGCGGCGACCCGGCAGTTCATCGCCCAGCTGCCGAATCCGCCGGCGGGCGGCTTCACACCCGGTGGCCACAACGCTGCGTACTGGTCGTCGCAGCTCAGCCCGGAGTTGGTCTGGGCGGCGCCGTTACTGACGGCCTAGACCGAGATCTGGCCCTCCTGCGCGGCCAGGCCGATGTCACTGCGGAAGTGGCTGCCGGCCAGGCGGATCGAGCCGATCCGGGCGTATGCAGCGTCGCGCGCCGCGGCCAGGTCGTCACCGACGCCGACCACCGAGAGCACTCGGCCGCCGGAGGACACCACGGCGCCGTCGTCGCGACGGGCGGTACCCGCGTGCAGAACGCCGTCGCCGTCCGCGCCCTGGATGACGTCACCCACTCGCGGCCGGCCGGGGTAGTTTTCGGCGGCCAGCACCACCGCGACCGCCGCGCCGTCCCGCCACTGCAGAGGCGGTTGGCCGGACAGTTCACCGGTGGCGGCGGCACGCAGCAGTTGACCGAGCGGGGACTCGAGCAGAGCCAGGACCGCCTGGGTCTCCGGATCGCCGAAGCGGCAATTGAATTCGACCACCGCGGGCCCCTGTGAGGTGACAGCCAGCCCGGCATACAGCAACCCCGAAAACGGGCAGCCGCGGCTGACCAATTCCGCGGCAACGGGTTTGACGATCTCGTCGACGATGCCTGTCGTCACCTCGTCGGGCAGCCACGGCAACGGGGTGTAAGCGCCCATGCCGCCGGTGTTGGGTCCGCTGTCCCCGTCACCGACCCGCTTGAAGTCCTGAGCGGGCAGCAACGGGACGACGACGTCGCCGTCGACGACGCAGAACAGCGACACCTCGGGGCCGTCGAGAAAAGACTCGAGCAGCACCGGGTGACCGGCCTCGAGCAGGCTCGCGGCGTGTGCGCGGGCGGCATCGCGGTCAGCGGTGACCACCACCCCCTTGCCGGCGGCCAGACCGTCGTCCTTGACCACCCAGGCCGCGAACCCGCCCCCGGGGCCGAAGCGGTCGAGGGCGGCGTCGAGGTGGGCGGGGTTGTCGACGATCTCGCTGGTCGCCGTCCGCACGCCGGCAGCCGCCATGACGTCTTTGGCGAACGCCTTCGACCCCTCGATGCGGGCGGCCTCTTTGGTCGGGCCGAAGCAGGCGATTCCGGCCGCGCGTACTGCGTCGGCAACCCCGAGCACCAACGGCACCTCGGGTCCGACGACGACCAGATCGGCGCCGATCCGGGTGGCCAGCGCGGTGACGTCCTCGCCGGACGTCACGTCGACCTCGTACTGGTCGGCCACGGCCGCGGTCCCGGCATTGCCGGGCGCGACCGACACCGTGTCGACCTCCGGGTCTCGGCGCAGCGCAAGCAGCAGCGCATGTTCACGGGCTCCGGATCCGACTACCAGGACGTGCACAGGTCACCACCCTAATGCCCGCCCGCCACGCGAGGCAGCCATCCCGGCCATACAGTCAGCATTACTGATGTATGGTCAGAACGGAGTGCGTTACGTCACACAGGAGCGATCACCATGACCACCGCTGCGAACTGCCCATTCCTGCCCCCGGGCTATGACTTCACCGACCCCGACGTCCTCGTCGAAGGCATCCCCGTCGGGGAGTTCGCGCAGCTGCGCAAGACCGCGCCGGTCTGGTGGAACGAGCAGACCGACACAATCTTCGACGACGGCGGTTACTGGGTGATCACCCGTCACGCCGACATCAAAGACATCTCCCGCAACAGCGGGCAGTGGTCGACCAACCGCAAGGGTGCGGTGATGCGGCTGCCCGACGGGGTCACCGCAGAACAGCTGGATCTGACCAAGGCGTTGCTGATCAACCACGACGCACCTGAACACACCCGGCTACGCAAGATCGTGTCGCGGCTGTTCACCCCGCGCGCCGTCGCCGCGCTCGAGGAGAAGCTGGCCGTCGCGTCCCGGGAGATCGTCGCCGCCGCGGCCGCCAAGAGCTCCGGCGACTTCGTCGCCGACGTCGCGATGAACCTGCCGCTCCAGGCCATCGCGGATCTGATCGGGGTACCGGAGGCGGATCGCGAGCGGCTCTTCCATTGGACGAACAGCATCATGAACACCGACGACCCGGACTTCGACTCCGACCCGACAACCGCCAACGCAGAACTGATGGGCTACGCGTACACGATGGCTGAGGAACGGCGCCGCTGTCCTGCCGACGACATCGTGACGCGGCTGGTCCAGGCCGACATCGATGGCGAGGCGATGGAGGACGTGGAGTTCGCGTTCTTCGTGATCCTGCTGGCGGTGGCCGGCAACGAGACCACCCGCAACGCGATGACCCACGGCATGAACGCGTTCTTCGACAATCCGGACCAGTGGGAGTTGTTCAAGCGGGAACGCCCCGACAGCGCAATCGATGAGATCATCCGGTGGGCCACTCCGGTGCACTGCTTTCAGCGCACCGCCCTGGAGGACGTCGAACTGGGCGGGGTGACGATCCGGGAAGGCCAGCGCGCGGGGCTGTTCTACAGCTCGGCGAACTTCGACGAGGACGTCTTCGACCGGCCGTTCGAGTTCGATATTCTGCGTAATCCCAACCCGCACCTGTCATTCGGCGGTAACGGCGCCCACTACTGCATCGGGGCCAACCTGGCCCGCATGGAGATCAAACTGATCTTCGACGAGCTCGCCGACCAGGTTCCCGACATCGCCAAACTGGCAGAGCCGAAGCGGCTGCGCTCAGGGTGGATCAACGGCGTCAAGGAACTCCAGGTCTCCTACCGCTAGAACCTGCGTTGAGAGTGCATCCACGGCGGGAAAGTGCGAGTGACGCCCGCCGCCAGCGCAGCCTCAACGGTGACTGCTGACGGTGGCTAGAGTGCATCCGTGCGCACCCACGGTTGGTCCGGAGCCAAACCGGCCTCGGATGACGAGGCCATCGCACGCATCCTCGACGCGGCCGGCAAGACCATCGAACTTCATGGCGCGGACTTCAGCATCAGCGACGTGGCCCGCACGGTCGGGGTGACCCGCCAGACCGTCTATCGATACTTCGCCAGCACCGAGGCGCTGTTGGTCGCCGCGGCGGTGCATGCGGTCGACGGATTCCTGGACCGATTGACCGAGCACGTCGCGGGTCTCACCAGCCCGCCCGAGGCGGTCACCGAAGCCGTGGCCACCGCACTGGAATGGCTGCCGCGGGAGAAGTACATCGGTTTGATCATGGTGCCCGGCGGATCCCGGCATGTCGAATCAGTCACCTCCGATGTCGCGCTGCGCTTCGCCCGCGACATGGTGCAGCGACTCGACGTCGACTGGGCCGCAGCGGGTTACGACGTGGCCGACATCGACGAGCTGTCCGAGCACCTGCTGCGCATCATCCAGTCGTTCGTCATCGACCCGGGCCGACCGCCGCGTCGGGGTGACGATCTTCGGGCCTACCTGCGCAGGTGGGTCGGCAATGCGCTGCGGCCGAGCTAGACCACTGTCAGCGGAAGCGACTTCCGGTCCTCGAAGACCCAGGATGCCCCACCCGAGACCTTGCACACCGAGACCTCGGAGAATTCCTCGGCAGCGGTGTCGGTGGTGACCACCCGGACCGTCCAGTCGAATTCGGTGCCGCTCAGCTCGGCCCGCAGATGTGGGTCGACCGCCTGGACCATCGCCTGAACCGGCCGGTCGGCCGCCGGCGATACCAGCGAGATCCATGCTCCGTCGTCGTGGGCCGGCGAACGCCGCACATGAACGTACTCGGGATCGATGTCGGCGAAGACGTAGGCCGCAGGGTTGAGCAGCGGGTGCAGTTCCAGCACCCGCAACGCGCCCTTGGCGTCGGCGGGGATTCCCAACGCTGCGCGAATACGGTCGGCGGCCACCCCGGCGATACCGGTCAGCGCCTTGTATCGGATCGATTCCTCCAGCGCGGAATCGCCGTTGGCGCGCGCACGGACCGCGAGATTGAATGACAGCACCAACAGGTGCATCTGCAGACACACCTCGTCGGCGATGCGCACCAGCGCCGAATGGGAGAACGCAGCGAAGTCGACGTCGGACACCAGCGGTCCGGAATAGTCCGCGCGCCCTTCTTCTTCGGGGTCGATCGGCTCGAGCACGACATTGTGCGCGTTGGTGGCGGCAACGATGTCGAGCTGCGGGATGAAGTCCACCTCGGGGTGGGAGTCGTCGATGATCACCGTCCACGCGCAGTGCGGATGCCGGTCTGATGGTGTGCGCGGCGGCCGGTGGATCGGACGCACCTGGCATCGCCGATTGGTGGCGAGCGCGGTGGCGTCGAAGGTCGGATCCTCGATGTCGTGACACATCCCGCGCACGTAGTCCTCGCCCATCGGTTCCACGTCGAGCAGAGCGCCGCAGTGGTCGAGGTGGAACTCGCCATGCCACCGGTCGTGCACGGTGTATCGAAAATCCATGAACTGCGGCGGCGCACCGATGTCCAGCTGCAAACCCTTGAAGATCGTGACGACGTCGACGCCCTCGTAGTTGAGCGCCTTCTGCATCCGCTTGGTGTAGAGCGGGCTGGCGCCGGCCCACTCCTCTATGGCGATCTGCAGCATCTCCTCGCGGCCGAACGACGAGATGCACCAAGCCATTCCGGACCGGTCGATCAACTGACCGATGAGCAGCAACTCCGGGACGAGGAGGGCGAGTTCCTCGCGGGACAGCGCTGCGTATCTACTCATCACCGAGACTGCCTCCCGAATGCATGTTCACCGCAGCGTTGACGTTCGCCCGCTTGTCCTCGGCCTGCCCCTTCTCGGCTGCCTTCTTGCGCTGCTTGGCCACCTTGGAGACGACGCCGTCGAGCTTGGATCCGAGCGGGAAACCCAGGTAGTGGGTCAGGAAGACCGCCATCTCCTTGAGTTCGTCGACCGTGAGCTCCCCGTTGGCCAGGGCGGCGTTTGCCTGGATCTCGGCCAGATCGGCATTGCCGACCGCGGTCACCACGGTCAGCGTCATCATCCGCTTCTCCCGCATCGACAGGCCCGGCCTGGTCCAGATGTTGGCGAAGAGGTGGTCGACGGTGAGGTCGAAGTACGGATCGCCCTCGACGTTAGGCATCTCCCAGCCGTAGACCTCGTTCATCTTCTCCAGGCCTCTGCGGCGCGTCTCGTCCATCCGCGTTACTCCTTCACGGTCGAGGTCGTGTGTGGCACGCCGAGACCGGCGGCCAGGTCCCGCAGGGCGATGTCGGCCAGCGGAAGCTGCACCCCGTGGGCCTCGCCCAGGCGCAGGGCCAGCCGTAGGTCCTTCTCCCCCAGCCCCCGGGTGTGGACGAACATGTCGTGGAGGAAATGATCCGACGACAGCGGCGTGGTGTCGTCGCGGTACATGATCGCGCCGGGTCCGCCGCTCTGCGCGTCGCTGTGCCGCACCACCCGGCCGAGCTTCTGCAGATCGATGCCGGCCGCCTCCGCGAGTCGTTGCGCCTCGCACGCGGCGGCGAAGCCGACGAAGGTAAGCATGTTGCGCGCCAGCTTCATCCGGGTTCCCGCACCGGGTTCGCCGGCCCGCACCACCATCGAAGCCCATTTCTTGAAAACCGGTTTGACGATGTCGTAGGCCTCGTCGTCCGCGCCGACCATCACGGCCAGTTCGCCCTCGTCCGCCGCACCTGCGCCACCGCTGACTGGGGCATCCACCACATGAATGCCCTTGCTGCGCAGCTTGACTGCCAGTTCCGGAGCGGTCTCCGGTTCGATCGTCGAGTGGATCGCAATGACGGTTCCGGCCTTGGCATGCTCACCGAGTTCGCCGACCACCTCGCGCACCTGATCGTCGTTGAGTACGGTCACGCTGATCACGTCGGCGGCGGCGACATCGGCGAGACTGTCGGCCGGCGTGGCTCCCAATTCGGCCAGCGGGGTCATCGCGTCGGCGCGGACGTCGAAGACCACGAGGCCGCCCGGCCAGTCGACCAGGCGCTTGGCCATCGGCGCCCCCTGGTTGCCCAGGCCGATGTAGCCGAGCTTGGGTTCACTCATGAGCGCCGCCGTCTGCTCTTCGCGCGAGCGCTCATCGGATGATCTGTCCGCCGTCGACATTGAAGATCTGGCCGGTGATCCACTTGGCCTGATCCGACAGCAGGAACAGGCACATGCCGACCAGGTCCTCGGGCTCGCCCATGCGGGCCAGCGGCAGCTTCTTGACGATGTCCTCGACGATCTCCTGGGGGGTGGACGTCCTGTTGGCCTCGGTGTCGATCGGGCCCGGCGCGATGGCGTTGACCCGGATGTTCTGTCCCCCGAGCTCGGTCGCCAGCTGCTGGGTCAGTCCGTTGACGCCGACTTTGGCCAAGCCGTAGAAGTTCGAATACAGCCACGCCGCGGTCGACGACTGGTTGACGATCGCGCCTCCGCCCCGCTTGACCATCTTGCGGTACACGGCGCGGGTGCACACCAGCGCGCCGTCGAGGTTCACGCTCATGAACTTCTTGTAGTAGTCCCAGTCGACGGTGATCAGGAAGTCCAGCTTCATCCCGCCGAAGATCGCGGCGTTGTTGACCAGGTAGTCGATGCCGCCGAACTCCGAGAGCGTCTGGGCCGCCATGTCTTTGGCGGAATCGGGATCCGAGACGTCGACCCGGACCGCCAGGGCCGTACCGCCCTCACCCTTGATCCCGTCGACGACCTTCTGCGCCCCCTCGGTGTTGATGTCGGCGACGACCACCGCTGCGCCTTCTCGTGCCAACGCCTCGGCGTAGGCCTGGCCGATACCGCCGCCCGCCCCGGTGACGATCGCCACCTTTTCGTTGAACTGGTCTCCGTAAAGTCCCACGGGTGCCTTCCCTTTCGAGTTCGATCCCTATCGGGTTCGAGCGGAGTTACTGCGCTGCTGTGGCGATGGCCTTGATCTCGAGGTATTCCTCGAAGCCGGCCAAGCCCATCTCCCTGCCGATGCCGGACTGCTTGTAGCCGCCGAACGGCATGTCAGCCGAGTACCAGACGCCGCCGTTGACGTTGACGGTGCCGACGCGCATCCGGGCGGCTATGCCGGCGGCCCGGTCTGCATCGGCCGAGAACACCGTGCCCGACAGCCCGTACGGCGAGTCGTTGGCGATGCGTACGGCGTCGTCGTCACCGTCGTGGGCGATGACGGTCAGCACCGGACCGAAGATCTCCTCCCGCGCCACCTTCGCGGTGTTGTCCAGCCCGGCGATCACCGTCGGCTCGATGAAGAAACCGGTGTCCCGGCTCGCGGGACGCCCTCCGCCGCAGGCGAACCGGCCACCCTCGGCGCTCGCCGAATCCAGGTAACCCTGCACCCGGTCGCGTTGGCGCTCTGAGATCAGCGGGCCGCAGATCGTGCCCGGGTCGTTCGGGTCCCCGGGCTCGAGACCACCCATGGTGGCGGCGGCCGCTTCCACGGCCTTGTCGTACCGGTTCCGCGGTACCACCAGGCGGGTGGTGATCGCGCAGCCCTGGCCGGCATGCATCGACGCAGTGAAGGCCGCCATCGAGCACGCTCCGGCGAGGTCGGCGTCGTCGAGCACGAGGAACGCCGACTTGCCGCCGAGTTCGAGGAACACCTTCTTCAACGTCGCCGCGCCGTCGGCCATCACCGCCCGGCCGGTGTTGGTCGACCCGGTGAACGACACCATGTCGACCCTGGGGTCCTTCGAGAGCAGTGCACCGACGCTGTGGTCACTGGCGGTGATGATGTTGACGACACCCGCCGGGAAGTCGGTGTGCTCGGTGACCAGTTCGCCGAGCACTGCCGCAGCCCATGGCGTGTCCGGAGCAGGCTTGAGCACCAACGTGTTTCCCGCCGCCAGTGCGGGACCTATCTTGGCGAGGTTGATCTGGTGCGGGAAGTTCCACGGCGTGATGGCCCCGACGACACCGACGGCTTCGCGGGCGATGGTGCGGCGGGTCTTGATGCCCATCGGTGACGCGATCCCGAGGTCGCTACTCCACTGGTAGGACTCAGCGGTGTCGGCGCAGAAGCTCAGGTCCTCGACCGGACCCTCGAGCTGCGCGGCCGAGGTCAGCATCCGGGGCGCGCCGACCTCGGCGATGGTCAGCTCCCGAAGGTCCTCGATGTGGTCACGCATGGCCTGCTGCAGCTGACGCACGCAGCGTACCCGCAGCTCGGTGTTCGTCGACCAGTCCGTGTCGTCGAACGCCCGCCGCGCCGCCGCGATGGCCGCACCCATGTCCTCGGTGCTCGCATCGGCCGCAACGCCCAGCGTTTCCTCGGTGGCGGGGTTGGCCGTGGGGAAGGTGCCCGCACTGCCGGTGACGAGCTTGCCGTCGATGAGCAGCCGGCTCTCGCGATCGGCCAGGATTGCCATCCCACCTCCTGTGTCGTGAATCTGGACAACTGTCCGAGATCGTCGTTTCGAACGATAGCCCCAGACCATCGGACGAATCAAGGTCGGACGTGACGCAAACTCGCCACACGCCGTTCAACTGCAGATTCATCCGTACACTTGCCGGATGGCGACAGTGTCCGATAGCTTGGACAAGTGTCCAGTGATGCTGTTGCTGCGCTCACAGATTCGACGCAGGGACCACCGCGCAACCGGCGGCAGGAAGAAACGTTCCGCAAGGTGCTCTCCGCCGGGATCGAGATGCTGCGCGAATCGTCCTACGCCGACCTGACGGTGCGCGCCGTGGCAGCTCGGGCGAAAGTGGCCCCGGCGACGGCGTATACGTACTTCTCGTCGAAGAACCACCTCATCGCCGAGGTCTACCTCGACCTCATCCGCAAGGTCGACTACTTCACGGATGTCAACGACACGAGAAGCAGCCGGGTCGAGAAGACCCTGCGGGCGATGGCGCTGACGGTCGCCGACGAACCGGAGGTCGCCGCGGCGTGCACGACGGCACTGTTGTCCGGCAATGACGCAGCGGTACGCGCGGTCCGGGAGCGCATCGGCGGCGAGATCCACCGCCGCATCCGGGCCGCGGTCGGCCCGGACCCGGACCCGCGAACCCTGGCCGCGTTGGAGATGACGTTCTTCGGTGCGCTGGTCAATGCCGGAAGCGGCGCATTCACCTACCACCAGATCGCCGATCGCCTGAGCTACGTGGTCGGTCTCATCGTCGGAGACGATAAATGAAACCCGTCGTCGGAGACGACAAATGAAACCGAGCGTCGGAGACGAGAAATGACATTGAGCGACGTGAAACTGGACCCGTACGACTACGACTTCCACGAGGATCCGTACCCGTACTACCAGCGGCTGCGCGACGAGGCGCCGCTGTACCGCAACGAGGAGCTGGGGTTCTGGGCGCTCTCGCGGCACCAGGACGTGTTGCAGGGGTTCCGCAACAGCACCACGTTGTCGAACAAGTTCGGCGTCTCACTGGATCCTGCGTCGCGCGGTCCGCACGCGTCGAAGACGATGTCCTTCCTGGCCATGGATGATCCGGACCATCTGCGGCTGCGCACGCTCGTGTCCAAGGGGTTCACGCCGCGGCGCATCCGCGAGCTGGAGCCGCGGGTGACCGAGATCGCGACCCGCCACCTGGACGCGATGTTGGAAAAGGTCCGCAGCAGCGACACCGCCGGCACCGTCGACTTCGTCGACGAGTTCGCCGGCAAGCTGCCCATGGACGTCATCTCCGAGCTGATGGGCGTGCCGGAGGCCGACCGGGTACAGGTCCGGGCGTGGGCCGACGGAGTGATGCACCGCGAGGAGGGCGTCACCGACGTGCCCGCGGCGGCGGTGGAAGCGTCACTGAACCTGATCGTCTACTACCAGTCGATGGTGGCCGAACGGCGCAAGAAGCTGACCGATGACCTGACCTCAGCATTGTTGGAGGCCGAGATCGACGGTGACCGCCTCACCGACGACGAGATCCTCGGGTTCATGTTCCTGATGGTGATTGCGGGAAACGAGACGACCACCAAACTCCTTGCCAACGCGGCTTTCTGGGGTCACCACAACCCCGACCAGCTCACCGCTGTCTACGACGACCTGGACCGCGTCCCGCTGTGGGTCGAGGAGACCCTGCGTTACGACACGTCCAGCCAGATCCTTGCCCGGACCGTGGCCGGCGGACTGACGCTGTATGACACCACCATCCCGGATGGCGACGTCCTGCTGCTGTTGCCCGGTTCTGCGCACCGCGACGAGCGGGCGTTCGAGAACCCCGACGACTACGTGGTCGGACGGGAGATCGGCTCGAAGCTGATGAGTTTCGGTAGCGGGGCCCACTTCTGTCTCGGCGCGCACCTGGCCCGGATGGAGGCCCGGGTGGCGCTGGCCGAGTTGTTCAAGCGAATCAGCGGATACGAGGTGGACGAGGCCAACGCCGTCCGCGTTCACTCCAGCAACGTCCGTGGGTTCGCACACCTTCCCATCGCTGTCCAGCTTCGCTGAAAGGTACTGGCAATGCCCCGTTTTGACCCGCTGCCCGACCGCCGGCCCGCGCTGGTGGCCGGAGCCTCGTCCGGCATCGGTGCCGCAACCGCGATCGACCTCGCAGCCCGCGGCTTCCCGGTTGCACTGGGTGCCCGCCGGGTGGAGAAGTGCCAGGAGATCGTCCAGACAATCCGCGCCGACGGCGGCGAGGCCGTCGCGGTCCATCTCGATGTCACCGACCCCGACTCGGTGAAGGCGTGCGTCGAACAGACCACCGCCGAGCTGGGCGACATCGAGGTGCTTGTCGCCGGGGCCGGCGACACCTACTTCGGCAAGCTGGATGCGATCAGCACCGAGCAGTTCGAGTCACAGATACAGATCCACCTGATCGGCGCAAACCGGGTTGCCACCGCGGTGCTGCCCGGCATGATCGAACGCCAGCGCGGAGACCTGATCTTCGTCGGCTCGGACGTGGCGTTGCGCCAGCGCCCGCACATGGGCGCCTACGGTGCGGCCAAGGCAGCGCTGGTCGCGATGGTCAACAACCTGCAGATGGAGCTGGAAGGCACCGGGGTGCGCGCGTCGATCGTGCATCCTGGCCCGACGAAGACCGGGATGGGCTGGAGCCTGCCCGCCGAGCTCATCGGGCCCGCTCTCGAGGACTGGGCCAAGTGGGGCCAGGCCCGGCACGACTACTTCCTGCGCGCCTCGGATCTGGCGCGTGCCATCACCTTCGTCGCCGAAACCCCGCGCGGCGGCTTCATCGCCAACATGGAGCTGCAGCCCGAGGCGCCGCTGACCACGACGACGGACCGTCAGAAGCTCAAGCTCGAAGAGGGAGCACAAGACTCGTGACCACTGCAGTAGTTCCCCGCGTCTCCGGTGGGGAAGACGAAGAGCACGGGCACCTGGAAGAGTTCCGCACCGATCCGATCGGGCTGATGAAGCGTCTTCGCGAGGAGTGCGGGGACGTCGGCTGGTTCCAACTCGCCGGCAAGCAGGTCGTGATGCTCTCCGGCGCCGAAGCCAACGAGTTCTTCTTCCGCTCCAGCGACAGCGATCTCAACCAGGCTGAGGCCTACCCGTTCATGACGCCGATCTTCGGCGAGGGTGTGGTGTTCGACGCCGATCCGGAGCGCCGGGCGGAGATGCTGCACAACTCGGCGCTGCGCGGTGAGCAGATGAAGGGCCACGCCGCGACGATCGAGAACGAGGTCAAGCGGATGATCGCCGACTGGGGCGACACCGGCGAGATCGACCTCCTGGAGTTCTTCGCCGAGCTGACGATCTACACCTCGACGGCGTGCCTGATCGGGCTGAAGTTCCGCAATCAGCTCGACTCGCGCTTCGCCAACTACTACCACCTGCTCGAACGCGGCACCGATCCGCTGTGTTACGTCGACCCGTACCTGCCGATCGAGAGCTTCCGCATCCGAGATGAAGCCCGCGCCGGACTGGTCGAGCTCGTGCAGGGTGTGATGGACGGCCGGATCGCCAACCCGCCCAAGGACAAATCCGAGCGGGACATGCTCGACGTGCTGGTCTCGATCAAGGACGACGAGGGCAATCCCCGCTTCTCGGCCAACGAGATCACCGGCATGTTCATCTCACTGATGTTCGCCGGCCACCACACCAGCTCGGGGACGTCGAGCTGGACGCTGATCGAACTGTTGCGGCACCCCGACTACTACGCCCAGGTGCAGCAGGAACTCGACGACCTCTACGCCGACGGCCAGGAGGTGAGTTTCCATGCGCTGCGCCAGATCCCGAAGCTCGACAACGCACTCAAGGAGACCCTGCGCCTGCACCCGCCGCTGATCATCCTCATGAGGGTGGCCCAGGACGAGTTCGAGGTGGCCGGACGCCCCATCCACAAAGGGCAGATGGTGGCCGCCTCGCCGGCCATCTCCAACCGGATACCCGAGGACTTCCCCGACCCGGACAGCTTCGATCCGGACCGCTACAACAAGCCACGCCAGGAAGACCTGATCAACCGGTGGACGTGGATCCCCTTCGGGGCGGGCAAACACCGCTGTGTGGGTGCGGCGTTCGCGCAGATGCAGATCAAGGCGATCTTCTCGGTTCTGTTGCGCGAATACGAGTTCGAGATGGCCCAACCCGCCGACTCCTACCGCAACGACCATTCCAAGATGGTGGTGCAGCTCGCACGACCGGCCAAGGTCCGCTATCGCAGGCGAGTCAGGGACTGAGCCGATGGGCTGCTACCGAGTGGTTCTCGACGAGGACCTGTGCCAGGGACACGCCATGTGTGAGCTCGAGGCACCGGAGGTGTTCCAGGTACCCAAGCGTGGTGTCGTCGAGATCGTCGATCCCGAGCCCGCCGACGAGCTCCGCGATGCCGTGGAGACGGCCGTCGAGATGTGTCCGACCCGCGCACTTTCCATCGAAGAAAAGGAGTGAGAATGGCATCACGCGAGCAATTGGAGGACTGGGTCGAGCGGTGGTTGCAGGCCAACCGCGACGCCGAAGCGGCCGGTGACTGGAAGCCCCTGGCGGACTTCTACACCGACGACGCGACCTACGGCTGGAACATCGGCCCGAAGGAAGACGTCATGTGCGTCAACAAGGACGAGATCCGCGACGTCGCGCTCGGTCTGGAGATGGAGGGCCTGGAGAACTGGGTCTACGAGTACCAGAAGGTCCTGATCGACGAGAAGCAGAACGAGATCGTGGGCTTCTGGAAGCAGATCGCCCACAAGTCCGACGGGACCCGCGACGAGATCTACGGCATCGGCGGTAGCTGGTTCCGGTTGAACGACCAGTTGCTGATCGAGTGGCAGCGCGACTTCTTCGACTTCGGTCACGTGCAGAAGGCGTTCATGAAGTTGATCGAGTCCGGTGACCTCACACCGACGATGCAGAAGCGCATCGAGCGGTCGCTCGCCGGGGAGAAGTTGCCCGGTTACTACCCCCTGGGCGAGGCCCCCGTCCCGATTTGGTGAGCACACCACCAAGCAGTTGCTTGGGGGCGTTGTGATGTGGCTAACTAGAGCCTCTAGTCTGGAACCAAGAGCTCTAGCCGAAAGCAGGAGATATGAAGACCAAAGGCGCTCTGATCTGGGAGTTCAACCAGCCTTGGACCATCCAGGAGATCGAGATCGGCGACCCCGTCAAGGACGAGGTCAAGATCCAGATGGAAGCCGCGGGCATGTGCCACTCGGACCATCACCTGGTCACCGGCGACATCCCGATGGCCGGCTTCCCGGTGCTCGGAGGCCATGAGGGCGCCGGGATCGTCACCGAGGTGGGCCCGGGCGTCGAGGGCCTCGAGCCGGGCGACCACGTGGTGCTGTCGTTCATCCCGTCGTGCGGCTCGTGCCCGTCGTGCCAGGCCGGGATGCGCAACCTGTGCGACCTGGGCGCGATGCTGCTGCAGGGCACAGCGGTCTCCGACAACACCCACCGCATCCACGCCACCGACGGCACGCCGGTCATCCCGATGACGCTGCTGGGCACCTTCAGCCCGTACATGGTCGTGCACAAGAGCTCGGTCGTGAAGATCGACCCGTCCATCCCGTTCGAGGTGGCCTGCCTGGTCGGCTGCGGCGTGACCACCGGCTACGGTTCGGCGGTGCGCAGCGCCGACGTGCGCCCGGGCGATGACGTCGTCATCGCCGGCATCGGCGGGGTCGGCATGGGCGCGCTGCAAGGTGCGCTGAACGCCGGCGCACGCAACGTCTTCGCCGTCGACCCGGTCGAATGGAAGCGTGATCAGGCACTGAAGTTCGGCGCCACCCACGCCTACCCCGACATCGTCAGCGCGATGATGGGCGTCGCCGAGATCACCGAGGGCCGGATGGCGTCCAAGACCATCATCACCACCGGTGAGCTCAAGGGCGAGGAGATCGACAACTACCTCAACATCACCGCCAAGGGCGGTACCTGCGTGGTCACGGCGGTCGCCAACATGGCGAGCTCCGATGTCACGCTGAACCTGTCCATGCTGACGCTGCTGCAGAAGAACCTGCAGGGCACCATCTTCGGTGGCGGCAAC
>MDTC01197408.1_pt1 | contig 15742 bp, 3 predicted proteins | sample 811181 | NCBI WGS metagenome assembly MDTC01 (sample SAMN05326644, study PRJNA326480) | marine metagenome | isolation source: seawater | place: Pacific Ocean: North | collected 2011
AACTGCAAGGGGTCGGTCATATTTAGAAAAGAGAGGAGAAGTTGCAGCAATAAGAGGATTAGGAACAAACGCATGGACTTTGATTGCGGATATAAAACGCACACAAGCAGCAGCAGACTTTATTACGAATCGAAATACTGCGTTTAGTTTACAAGGCACTCAATCGCAGCGACTTGATGCACAGGCAAATCGGGCAAGTAGGCGAGGCCAGACTGCAACGTATCTGAAGAAAACGTATCTTGACCCTGTTAAACCGCTTAAAATACCGAAGCCTAGTTTTGGGCCATACGCTCTGGGCATGGCTAGTTCTGTTGTTGGTGGCTTTAGTACTTATGGCCAGTTAAATGCTGCTGGCATGCAAGATTACAAATTAGCAAAAAGGTAAATGGCAGCATCAACTAAAGGTTTAAGTCTTGGAAAAAACGAAGACCCCAAGAAAAAAGGGGGAGGTGGTATTGCTAAACAAATATCACTAGATGGTGTCAATGTGCCACCAGTTGTTGGTAGTACAAAAATAGAAGAACCTAAACTTACTAACGCTAGATGGTTTGGAGAAACAGCTGTAACACCAGCTGCATTGACAAAAATACCTCAGCTTGAATTACCAAGCATGAGAGGAGTTATAGAAAATGCTACTCCACAAGACGCTGGCAACTATGCAACTGCCTTAAATACTTTTGCTCAGACTGTTACAAGTTTTGGTAGTGCCTATTCTAAAAAAATAGATGCAGATTTAAAAAAATATGAGAATCAAGCATTTTCAGTATTTACTGAATTTGGCGACCCTACACAACCAGTAAAAGATTTAAATGGTTATATAAGTAAAATTGATTTAAGAATAGAGGCACTAACAAATAAAGAAGTAAAAACAGATGACATTAAAAATGAGATTTTAGATTTACAAAAACTAAAGAACCAGATAACTAATAATAGAAATTTTAAAAATGTTTTATTATCAACTACAAATAAAAATATTGTTTTAAACAGAGCCTATAACTGGACTTATGCAAAAAAGGACATAATGGTTCCTGATACTAATTTAGAAGGTGGAATTACAGATAAAAATGCAGAACTTAAAGAAATAAGAGTATCTGAACTAGACCCTTCAGACCCTAGATATATTGAGGCTTTTAATAAACATGTATATGGTGGAGTAGATTTAAGTACTTTTGAACATAACAATATATCTGGCACGATTTCAAACATACTTGCACAGGATAGATACAAACAAGAAGGAGTATATGCAGACCTTACTAAAAACAAAATATTAATAAGTAGCAATAATTTATTAGACGAGAAAATACCTTTGCTTATCAATGCTGACAATGGATTTTCTGTCGCTGCTTTCAATACTGAAATGCAAGAAACTTTAGAATTTATAAATAATACTCATTTATTTAATAAAGAAGAAAAACTAGCTTTCGTTAAAACTCTAGTATCTAAATTAGAATTTTATTTAGGAGATAACCCTGACGCAAACGTAGAAGATATAGTAAACGAAATATTTTTAGGAAAAGACTTAGGCACAAAAGATGCAGTCCATCCATTAATGATGGGCCCACAAAATGGCAGATTTAAAAAAGATGGCAAGATAAACAAAAAACAAATGCTAGTTGAACAGATAGGAGGTAAAGATCAGCTAAATATAATCATTGGAAATACTATAAAAAAACAACTAGATACTAAAGACAAAATAGAATTGGGTAATATTGACGGCTTTGAAACAGAATTTAGTAGCGTTCTTACTGATAAAACTCAAAATGGCAAAAGTTTTATGGAGCTTATTATAGATGGTCAGCTTGATAGTGCCTATGGCAATGAGCATGTTGCAGCGTATATAACTGCATTAAAAACAAGAAAGCAAGAACTAACGGAAAAATTTAAAGATAACCCAAAAATGCTTAATTATATAAATCAGGCTTACAATAAATCTATAACAAACGTAGAAAATAATTTATTAGCTAGTGATTACGAAGAGGAGTTATCTGTCTTAATTAAAATGAGTCATAAGATTGCTGCTGGTGATGACAGCTTAGTAGAAGATTTTAATGATAGAGTTACTATGTTTGAGTCAAGCTATCCAATAAATAAAGCAACAAAAGACTTAACTCCAGTACTTGAAAGAGTTAATAAATTTCAAACTGCAACCAATAAAAGTTTACTTAAGGTTGGTATTGACCAAGTTAAAACTCTGCATAATGAATATGCAGAAGGCAGAACAGAAGACTATAACAAGGATTCTGTATATAATACACATGAATTAGAGATACAGCGTGACGTTGAAGAAATAGTCAATGAAGCTAATAAACTTTTTCCTAACGACAGAGAAGGCAGGCAAAACTATGTGACAGAGACTATCAATGCCAAATGGAATAATGGTGGGTTTATTCCAGATAGAAAAGAAAAAAATAAAAATCCTGTTTATGGATTTACTAAAACTAATAAAGCTATAAAAAACTTTTTTAAAGATACAAAAAAAGGTGGAATAGATGCAGACGGCATTTTTGTAGATGAACCATCTGGTAAAAGAAATTTCTTAGTTTATGTAAACAAATACTCTCGACCTGTTTTCAGAAAAGAAGTTTTATTTAATAAAGATTTTACAGATGGATTAATTATTAAATGGATGAGCGGAGAGGATATAAGTGAGGAATGGGATATTATTGAAAAGAATTTAGAATTTCATGGTATTGATACAGTTGACTTTTTTCTACAAGAAGTCAATAAATTGGGTATCCCACCAAAAAAATTCTTTAAATCTACATTATTAAAGTTCCAAGGCAAAACTAAAGAAGAGCGAAGAATACTATGGGAAAACAAAGGAGTTGACGTTGAAGAAGAAGATAAATAATGTATCATTAGGATATTACAAAAGGCTGTAAATGGAAGAACAAGAACTTATTACGTCAGCTGTCGTTGAAGAAGAAAAGGAAGATGAAGAGGAAGGTGAATTTCAATTTAATTATGTACCTAAATATAAAAGAGATACAAGACAAAAAAGAATAAAAAATGCGACTGACATTAAAAAAGAAAAGATAGAAGAAGTTAACAATGACCAATTAAATATCCAATCAGACGATACTTTAATTTCTATAGAAGACCAAAAGGAAAATTACTATAAGGCAATAGCATCTGGAACAGGTGATATAGCGACAAAACAAAGGTCTAATTTTTTTGGTATTGAATATTCTCCAGAACATTTAAAAGGTAAGGTTCATTGGAGAAATAGCCTTGGTGATTTTTTAAGAATGACAGACAGGGCTGGCATTGGTTTTGCACAAAATTTATTTAATACTACTCAAGATTTAGGTAGGGCAGATATGCCAGCGTATATATCAGAAATGGTTACAGGTGACGTAGTAAGTAGTACGGCTATTGGATTGCGAGCAATTAGAGAAGGAATAAAAAATAAAAGTTTTGCAGAATTTTTTGACGAGTTAGGTTTTGGTGAGCACTCAGAAAACAAAATGAGTCTTCTCGATGCAACGCTTTCAAATGCTGGAAAAATAAATAATTACGCAAAGTTTGATGCCTTGTCTGCCGAAGATAGAATGAATGGTGTCGATTATGGATTGTATGGTTTACCTTCTTTAGTCGAAATAAGTGGCGGTTATCCTGAGAGAGATACAGGCAGATGGTTTGCAGATGGAGTAACTAATTTTCTTGGTGACGGCTTACCATTTTTCACTATAGTCGCAGCAGCGATGGCCGAACCTACTCCTTCAGCTGAAGTTGTTTTAGCTAAAAAAGTTTTAATGAAGGCGAAAGCATCTAGCCCACAGTTCAGAACATTCTATAATCTTGTATCTAAAAATATTTTAAGTGGTAAGGTTGGTGCTACTACTAAAACTCTTCTTAAATTTGGAGCAAAGGAATCTATTAAGGGTGCTGGTGCAAGTGCAATAGCTGAAGCAGTAGTTGGTAATCCTTATCAGGATTATGGAATGGATGCTATCTTACCTGATTGGTTAGATTATGAAAAAAGAGCAGATGATAGTTTCTTTGAAGCAAAAATAAAATCAATGATAGTTTCGGAATTTATATTAGGGCCATTATTTGGAATGGGTATAGGCTCTATTGGTGTTGGCACTAAACCAATAAGAGAACCAATTATAACTGCTTTTTCTCAGTATTTTAAAGAAGGAAATAAAGATGCTTTTAAAAATGCTATGCCTGATTTAATGGGTGGCATACAAAAAAGAGCAAATCAATTTAAAGGGCCAAACAGAAATAAACTTAGTTATAACTATTACGTTCAAGAAGCTAAAAAATATATGGATGATGCCGAAGGTGACATGATGGAGGCATTTGTAAATTATGTTTTTGATACAAGTATTGTTAAAAAATTTACAGAAAAATTACATTCTACTTTTATTGATTTAGATAAAGCTACAAAACAAGTAGAAGATTTAGAAATAAAAAATAAAGAAGTAACTAATATAGAAGTAAACGATATACAGATTAAGAAAAACGAAGAAGAGTTAGTAGTTGCAAAGAAAAAAATAAAAGAATTAGAAACACGACTTGAAACTGAAAAGAAAAACTGGACTGAAAAGATTAAAAAAGCTGCTACATCTGAAGACAAATTAACAGAAAAAGTAATTATCAATCAAAGCATAAGACCTACTACTGACATAAATACAAACAATAAGTTAGGTCTAGGACAGGGAGTTAATTTTAAAACACCAAAACAAATTACAGCTGTAAATCCTAACGACATTGTTATAAGACCAGATGTATTTCAAGTTAAAGAATCAGGTAAATTAAACCCAAGAGGAGTAAGTGGTTCTTTAGCAGAAGAGTCTAGCTATGACCCTAAGTTTGCTGGTTTGATAAGTGTATGGACAGATAAAGCTGGTGAGCTAGGTGAGGCTGGAAGAATATATGTAATTGATGGTCACAACAGAATTGATTTAGCTAAAAGATCAGGAGCTCCAGAAGTTAATGTACAAATGATCGAGGCTTTAAATGTAGAAGATGCTAAGGCCGAAGCTGCCATTATCAATATTAATCAACTTAATTTTACACAGCAAGGAGCTATTGCCCCTATAGATGCTGCAAAAGTAATAAAAGCTAGAGGTTTAAAACCATTAATAGAAATGGGTATGAACCCTAAAAAGAAATTAGTAATCCAAGGTCGGCAACTTGCAAGGCTGCCTGACTTTATGTTTAGTAAATTAATATCTGGTGATATTGGATTAGAAAAGGCTTTAGCTTATGGGTCAGAAAAAATATCTCCAGTTGCTATTGGCGATGTTTATAAAGCTATTGACAAGAAAAATCCTTCGATAGATACAATTAAAGAAGCAATTCAAATGGCCCGAGAGGCAACAGAAGTCGTACCACAAGAAGGTGATGGTCTTTTGCCTACAATGTCTGCATATTTTAAATCAACAAATACACAAAATTTATTAAAAATAAGATCGCAGATTAGATCGCAATTAAGAAAAAAACTTACAACACTTAAGAACGTAGGCACACTAGATAAAAAAGCTGGAGTAGAAACAGTAGCTGGTAATAGAATTAATTTAGAAGGTACACAAAATGCAGTACTCGAGGCTTCGCAAGCCGTTGACCTGTTCAATGCCGTAGCTGCCTCTGGAGGAGAAACAACACAAATAATAAAAGAACTAGCTGGACTTATTGAAAAGAAAGGCAATCCAGCAAAAATAGTAGCTGATAATTTAGACAGAATCCAAGACGCTATGCAAATGGAAGGTAGTCCATTGTTTAAGGGGTCAGAAGTTGTTGAAATAGCACAAGAAGTTGACAAAGAACATCTTGCAAAACAACAGCTAATAGTTAGCGAGAAAAATAAAACTACCTTTAACGATCAAGATATACAAGGTTTAAAAAATGAACCTAAATTTAAAGAAGTAACAGAATCTTTGGGCGAAGATCAACAGCTAGATATAGAAAAACAATTAAAAAACAAAGGTAAAGTAACAAATAATCCTAGCAATATAGATGGTCAGGCATTGCCACCTTTAGTTACTAATCCTAAAGCAAGAGTATTTCCATATCTCTTTGAAGAGACTATGGGTGTAAAACCAAGAGATTCAGTTATTGCTGAAAAATTAACCAATAAAGAGCAAGTAAAAGAATTAAGTAATTTTGAGTTAGAAGACGCAGTTAAGAGAACTGAAAAATATAAATTAACTAGCAAGCAAATAAAAAATATACAAGCTAAAAGATCAAAGTTTGAAAAGGCAGAAGCAATAGAAAAAGAGTTAGATAAACAACTTATGGAAATGATGGAAGGCAAAGGGGTGCAAGGTAAACTTTTTGAAACAGACCCTGATGGCAAAGGTGGTGCAGCGTTTGAAAAATTATTAGCAGCTAGAGACAAAGCTAGAGAAGAGGCAGCTAAATTTGTAGATAACAGATTAGAGCTACATAATGGCCATATGAACGCTAAGAATGAATTAGAAAACAGAAAGCGTAGCCCAGAAAAATACAACGAAAAAGAACAAGAAATAGTAAAAGAGGTAGAGGCAGAGCAGAGAAAAGAAGAATTAGAACTTAAAGAGACAATAGAGTACCACAAAGATGATGCAGAAAATGGTTTCGGCATGGCAAAATATAGAACTAAAAAAGGCTATGTATTAACAGAACCACATCATATAGATAACTTTACCTTTGCAACTTATGGAGCACAATTAGAAGGTTTAGTAGATAGCCAAAATAAGAGTTATAGTCGTTTTTACTTTGGCAAACCAGCACCAAGATACAACAATGAAGTTATTAATTTTGTAAGCGACTTAGATATAGCTATCTATACAGTTGCAAAACAAATAGCAAATGGTTCATCCAGAAAAAGTAAATCACATTATAAATATGTTGAGTTATTAGAAGATTTAGGTTTAACTAATAATCAAATAATGACTCGTTATAAAGAGATTATCGAAGAATTAAAAACTGGTAGCTTTACTATTGAACCTCCAGAACAATATTTTTCATCTAAATTACTAAAAATTGTACAAGACTATGACAGGGGTATGGATAATATCGCTGGCAAGTATGAATACAATATTGATCCAGAAGATATTGTTGCTGGCAATGTAAATAAAGCTAAAAAGAAATTAAACGAAAAAATAAACAAAGAATATCGAGATATAAATAATCCTGAGAAACCAGATGAATTTGGTACAAGAGAGCCAGATTTTAGCATCGAAGATCAAGGCGGTGAATTAGCAGATGATGAAGTTTATTTTGCTTTTACAGATTATGCAAGACATCAACTTGTAGGTTTGATGCAAGAAATAGAAAAAATATCTGGTATAGATTTTAAATTAGTTGCAGACCCAATAACAGCTGTGCATGGTGTTAAAAGTGCTAAACAGTATGGAGTTCCAGTAGGAACAAAAATACAAGCAAGAGGTTTTTATAAGTCTGGTCAAGACCCTATGAAAGACTTAATTGTTTTATCAATGGTACATGGACAAGACTTTGCCAGCTTTAGTGCCTTATCTCAAACTGCATATCACGAAGCGTTCCACAGATTATTTCAAAGATATTTTACTAAGCAAGAGCATGCTTTATTAAAGAGTGCAGAACCTACTTTAAGAAGGTTAGCAGCTTTAGTTAAACCAAAAATGCACGATAAAATTATGGGCATAAATGGTCACAAAGCTATGGGCTTTGAAGAAATAGTTGCCATTTCTGCCTCTGGTTATAAAGAAGTGAGAGCGATATATGAGGGTAAAGCTGGTAAATGGGAAAAGGTATTAGAAAAATTTACCGACATGGTTACAAGAGTTAAAAACTATTTAACAGGAAAAGGATTTAGAACTTGGAAGGATTTATTTGACGATTCTTTTGAGGGTAAAATCCAAGCTAGAGGTATGACTCCAGAAGGAGCAAAGTTTAGAAATAATTCTATCGAAGAAACCAGCTTTGAAATAGATGCAGCTGAATTATCTAATTTATTCCAAGATAATCTCGAGGCATTAAACGAAGGAACTATAAGTATTGAGCAGATGATGTCTAACGTAAGACGACCTTTAGTAAATAGAAAGTGGCAAAAGGCTGGCGTTTCTACTAAATACTTTATTCCTACTACTAATAAAAATTTTATAGCTGCTAATAAAACTATTAACCAAGCAATGGATGGGATTTTCGAAAGTGTGTTAAAAGAAAATGCAGAGTTTCCAGAGTTACCAGCAATACAGTTAGCTGAAATAACAAAGATGGCTGGACAGTTAATAACAGAAATAGATGGCAATGCAGATGAAATAATTAAAATTTTCAAGAAAGCACAGAAGGGTGATGTTATAGCACAAAAAGATTTTGTCTCTGCTATGGCAGTCAAGTTTTTAAGGGATGGCAATAACGATATGTTCTCTATGGCAGCAACTAATTACAATAAGAATCCTTCTCCTCAAAATGCTCAATTATTAATATCTACATTTGAAGATGCAGCAAAATTAAATGATGCTTATGCCAAGTGGGGCAGAGTAAGTGGACAAAGATTTAGATTAATGGGTCGTGAAGTTAATATTCGTGGAGAAAAAATGCAACTTAATATTATGCCTCCAGATGCAGATATAAAAATTACAGGTGAAAGTAAATCTATAGATAATGCTATTGAAAAAGGATTAACCGAAGTAGATCAGGGGCTTGGTAATGGAGCATACTTTACTTCGGCAGAGCCAAGTATAGAAGGTGCAACAGACAAAACATTGTTAGGCAGTTTAAAAGAAACAGATATAGTCGATTTAGTTGAGGCTGGAGTTACTGTTAAACAAATACTTGCAGAAATGAAAGTCAATGTTAACTATAAAAATACATTAAGTGCATACCAAAAAGAGGCTATAGAGAAATTTGTTAGAAAAATGGGTGTAGATGGAATAAGAATAAGAGGTGTAGATGTTGGATTAGAAAACGATATTATTTATATTCCTGACATAAATAGAGCTAACTCCGTTATTAACAGCAAGGCAGAAGTTATACCAGAAGCAAGACAGCCTATTGGATTAAATCAAGAAAGTTTTGAAAATGCACTAGCACAAGGTCAAAACATTCTTAAAAAAGTTATGAATGAAGACGCATATGAAAGTATATTTGATGGCAAACCAAATGGTGAAGCAAGACAAATACTGCAAATACTTGCTGACATTAATCCATATATAACCGACCCAGATCATGGAGCTAAAATTTTACGACAAATTAATAAATCATTAGATGAATTAGGTTCTGGAGGTATGAGAGGTGAAGGCGTTGTTGATTTCTTTAGAAATATGATCTTCTTGGGTATTCCAACTTTCACTAGAGTCATGGTTGGTACATCCTTAAGAGCTAGATTAATGCCTATACAAAAACAAATAGGAGCAGAAGTTGTAGCAAGGTTAGGTAAAAACAAATTAAACAATACTGAACAGGCTATGGTGCAAGTGCGTAAAGCATTGCAAGGCTTACAGGCACAAATGATGGCAGATGCACAGTTGGGTAATGCTTTGTACCTAGCCCGAATGGCCTTTAAGCATGATATGAATTTTGGAAATATAGGTAAGGGTCAATTTGAAAACTCGATAGCTGGTTCAAGAAAAGTAAAAAGGTTTGCTGTAGAAGAGCAGATGAATTTACCTAAAGAATATACACCAGCTACAAGAAAAATAACTGAAGTACCAAAGGGTAATGAATGGTGGTTAGACCCAAATAATTCAACTTTAAAATTATTTATGCACAGAGTAGGAAGTGTAGTTGGTAATTTTAGTAGTAGGACATTTTCTTCTTTAGATACTTTAATTAGTACTGGTACAGTTATTGCTCAAGAAAATATAAGACATGCTGAAAATATTTTATTAGATAGATTTCTAGCTGGGGTAGATATTACTGACCCTAAAGTCGTTCACGAAGCTATGAAAGAAGCACAAGAATTGACCAGAAAATCTATGGTTGATGTACAAATGGCAAATGGTGATGTAGTAAAAGGAGGTTATTTTGATTCTGAATACATGCAAGATACAGCAAATTATCTAGCTTTTACAGATGATATAAACGTATCTAAGAAAAAAAGAACTAGAGAATATGCCTTAAGAAGAGCAAAGGAAAACGGTATTACTGACCCTATGGAAAGAATAGAATTTATAGATAATTATTTAGCATTAGATAATCCAGTATCAGGTCGGAGACAAACTAAACAAGCTAACGATTTATTACCAGCTGGAGCACAAGAGAAAACTCCTTTAGGAACTTTCTCCAGAGGTGGCAATAAAATAACAAGTCTTCAGACAGGCCCATTAAATTTATTATCACAAGCAGTTAATATGGCCACTACAAATGTTCCTCCTGTTGGCTTAATTTTCCCTGTGAACAGAACTCCTTTAAACATAGTCAAAGGTTTACTAAGGATGTTACCTGTAGGCAATAATTTTGTTGATAGCTATTGGAGAGATATTAACTCTGAAGATTTATTTGTCAGAGAAAATGCTATCGGTGAATTAGTTGTAGGCAGTATGGTTATGAGTGCTGGCATTGGTCTTATAGGTTCTGGAGCTATAGAAGTTACTGGAGGTTATGGGTTTAACAGGAAGAGAAGGCAGTTAATGTTAGACCAAAAAAGGCCACCTTGGTCTATTCGTTTTAGAAAATTTGATGGTGATTTTACAGAATGGTTTAACCTTGAAGCGTTTGATACATTTGGAACTTTGCTATCTGTAGCTGCTACATACAAAGACATGTTAGAAACTATGCCAATAGAACAATATACGTCTTTGGATTATACAGACGCTATGGCTATACCTAGCGATGAAAAAGTTAATAAAGAAAACAAAATACAGGAGATACAAGATGTCGCAGTTCTTATGTCAGCACATATTCTTAGACATATGAACGCTTTAGGTGGAACTGTATTTACAACACTAACTGGACAATTAGATAAGAATATTTTTAAACCATTAAATGACATCAACATGCTTATAAGAGAATTTGGTGCTGGAGATAAAGCCTTAACTAATATCACAAGTGGCAAGAAAAGTGCATTAGGTAACTTTATGAGCAAGAAGTTAGCTGGATTTAACCCACAGTTCCTAAGAAACTTTAGGCAAGGAATGGATAACAACAGAAGAGTTGCACCACATAGCGAAACTCCTATATGGGGATTTGTTGAAAATACAATGAATGGAATATTAAAAGATGTTCCGTTCTTTAATTACTTATACGAACCTGAGATTGATGAAATTATGGGTATGCCAAAAACTTATGCCTTACCTTTCCAGTATGAATCTATAAAGAGTCCAATAATAAGGGGAGCAATAGCAATGCTTAATCCTATGACAACATTCCGACCTACTCAGCAAAAAGATTTTGGTGTTGAAGGTACGATTTATACAGAGCTAAATAGATTGCATGGTAAAGGTGCATATCCAAGATTTATAACCAGAAATATTTTGAGCAATGCAAAAGGCGATCAATTAGATGATGTTGAATTTAATAAGATGAAAGAAATATTTGCGACAGAAGTTAAGTTAGACCCTTATAACACAGGGAGAAAAATGACATTTTCTGAAGCATTGTATTACTTAATTACACAAAACCAAGACTATTATTTAGCTAGAGATATTGACCCTAATCTTGTTTCTACTTCAATTTCTAAAGGGTATGACCATCCAGAAAAAATATCTAATCAAAGAATGTTAACTAAGTTAAAATTGATTATGGAATTAGCCAGAAAATATAAAAAAGAAGCAAAAGATATATACATTAGAAAATATTTAAGAAATGAGAAGTCTGTAAGTCTTGGATTAAATGAATTAAATAATCGTAATATTGCAAAGGCAGACAAAGATAGCCTACCGATTTATGGTGCAAGTGTTAGTCTTAATGAATGGAGGGAAATTATTAATTCCTAGCTATGCCTTTCGCTCAATTTAAAGGTACTGGAGACAGTCAAACAGTACAATTCCAGATACCATTTCCTTACGTCAAAAAAGACCACATTGTCGTATCGCTCGATCAGGTTCAGAATACAAACTTTACCTATATCAACGATACAACTATTGTTTTTACTCCTCTTAGCTCAGTAGCTACAGCTACGCAAGAAACATCTGGAGCTCCAAAAACAGGGGTAGAAATAATTATTAGTAGAGAAACACCTCTACTTAATGCGTTAGTTGATTTTGTAGATGGCTCTACTCTTACAGCTGCTGACCTTGATACAGCCGTATTGCAGTTGCTATATGGATTACAAGAAGCAAAAGATGATACAGATGCTGGTATTAACTTTACACCTGTAGGTTTAGACGCAAGTAATAACCCAATAATTAATGTTCAAGACCCTACAAATGCACAAGACGCTACAACTAAAAAATATGTAGATGACAATATCGCTGGTTTTCTTAAGACAGATGGCTCTGTACCTATGGTCGGAGACTTCAATGCTGGTGGCAAAAAAATAACTAACGTAGAATCAGGAACACAAGATACAGACGCAGTTAATTTATTACAGCTTAATCAAGGTATAGCTTCATCAAATACAGCCCAAACAGAAGCAGCCCAATCGGCAACTCAAGCTGAAGGTTTTAGGGATGAAACTAAAGTATTTAGGGATGAAGCCGAAGGTTTTAAAGATAGTGCAGCAGCTTCGGCAGCTACAGCAGTTAGTTTGGCTCGTAGGTCAATATTTGTAGGTTTTAAAAAGCTAAGTGACGGAACATTGCAAATGACATATAATGAGGCCAGCGATACTACTGTTTACAAAGCAGAGGACTTCGTGCAAAATGGGGCTAGTCATGCCTACTTTTTAGGCGAAGATGTATTATCCACTACTGCTCCAAACGCTCCTAAGTTTTCGATTTCAGACAATCAAATGCTTAGTGGACATTTAGTTCTTGATATTTAACTATGGCACAAATTGATTTAGGAAAACTCAAGTTTACTTGGAAGGGTACTTGGACTACGCAAACTGCATACGAAAAAGATGACGTTGTTGAGTATGATGGCTCAACTTTTGTTGTTATTGCCGATGTAAACGCTACTAATACTCAAACCCCAAAAGACGCTACTGGCAGTTTTGAGTATATGCAGACAGGACTAGCATTTAAGAGTGGATTTAGTGCGACTTTAACTTATTACAAAGGGGATGTAATTACATATAATAGTCAGACATTTGTATGTACAGCAGGGTCGGGAAACTATAACCAAACAATACAGCAGAAACCAGCACCTTATGATGGCTCGCCTGATTGGATGTTGTTAACACCAGCACCAGATAACAATGTTTTAACTACATCTGGAGACTTAGTTGTAAGAGATAAAGATAACGCAACAAACGCTAGATTACCTATTGGAACTAAAGGTCAAGTTTTAAGAGTTGCGGAAGCACCAAACCACGATATTCCAAATGATACGGTTTTGTTTTACAGCAGATTAGTTGTAAGCAATACTCATACTGCTACTCTTTTGCATGGCACAGACTTTCCTCCATACGAAACTAAAACTTATGTGGTTACTGTAGCTGCTGCATCTGGAGGAGGCGGTAATAAATTTTATTTAGATGGTGTCGAAGCACCTTATATATATTTAAGAGCTAACTCTGTTTATGTCTTTGATGTATCTGACAATTCCAACGCAACACATATATTAGATTTTGCAGTCAACTTAAGTAGTGCAGGCTCAGTATCTTTATCCGATCAAGATGGAGGTTACGTTACAAGGTCTGGAAACGTGGGAACTGCTAACGCAACTGTAACTCTTAAGATGCCTCCCTACGCAGAAATGATAACTTCATATTATTGTACTAATCATAGTGGGATGGGCGGTACGATTGACTCAGGCTATGGTGCTCCATCTGGTGGCTATGGAAGCTACTCAGGTAATGTCAATTTACCAACTGTTTACAGCAACATAACTACGCAAGGGCCAAACGCTAGAAAACTTGTAAAAGGTAAAAGCTATACATTCCAGTTTTCTCAAACTGCTGCTCAGAGAAACTACGCTATTAAAGATACAAATGATTCATCTTACAACCAATACACTATTGGAGGAGCAGTTACAGACGGTGTAAGTCCAAGTCAAGTAAACACCACGACTACAGCTGGTGGATTCTTTACCTTTACTGTTCCAGATACAGTAGCAACAAATCTAATAATAGAAGACTTTAGTGGCGGTACGGATGGATTGCCTCTACAGATTATTGACAGAACATTTTTACCTTCTTATACAGGCGGTGACTTTGAAGAGAAAACCGTAATGTCGTCTATAAAAGAAAACTATCAAGATGAAACATCAGGAATACTTCAATACAATAACTTCCCTAATCAGGCTGGTAATACATATACAGAATCTATCAAACCTTTACCAGACTATTTAAAGAAAGTAGGTCGAGGCTATCAGTATGGTTGTAACTCTGGTATGTATAGACAAGCTGGATATATAGCGAAAAGAGAAACTCTTCTATGGGGTAACTTCTATCACGATGGTAACGATTATGTATATGGTGGAGGTATTGGATTAGACGGAAGGGATGCTGCAAACGGTTCTAGGTGGAGTCCAAACAAAGGAAGTAAAGTACAAGGCTATAAATTAAGACAGGCGTTAGCTGGTAATCCTGACTATGCCCATCTTCTTACAGACTTGAACGGTAACGATATTGGGTTACTAGATGAAAATGGAAACATAAAGCATAGATTCCCTAGAGTTTTACAGGTTCATGGCAATAGAGCTATCAAGCATCATTTAATGGAAAATGGAATGGTGTTCTTTAGTGGATATAACGGATATGGGCCTATGGGGGATGGAAGTAATAGAGACAGGAATATTGGTCAATGCCCTATGAAATGGTATGACGAAAGTACATCTGAATTAAAAGGTACAAACTATCCAAAAATTAAACAGTTTGCTTGTACTCACGCACATACTATGGACACCAATAGTAACGACTATGGTTCATGGTATGCAGTAGATACAAATGGAAATCTTTATACATGGGGATATAACGGATATGGTCAACTAGGTAAAGGGCATACTAACCACGAATATTATGCGACAAGAATACCAAAGAGTGTATTTAATAATGAGAAAATATTGTATGTAATCTGTAGCGGTTATAGATACACACACACTTTAGTTATTACTGAATCAGGTAAGTGCTGGTCAACAGGCTATGGAAGTCAAGGCCAGCTAGGCTTAAACAATACATCCGATAGAAGTGACTTTGCTGAAGTAACAGCAGTTAGTGGTTCTCCCTTAAATGGTAAGAAAATAATTCATATTATATGTAACCAAGATGCTGACGCTGAAGGTAGAACATGGTGGCTTACTGAAGATGGCGAGGTTTACTACGCTGGATATTTCAGAGACTATGGACAGCAGACAGGTGTATATGATTCAGCTGGTTCTGGAACTAACGGCATGCCTAGAATACTTACTAACTCCAGCAGTCTATGGAATAGCCAAGATCAGAAAGTTATTTACATGGTTTCTACCAATAATAGATATTCAACTTTATGGTTTATAACAGACGGTGGTTCTACTGGTAAGAGCCAAAAGATATACGCAACAGCATCTAACTATTACGGAGTACAAGGTACTAACAACTCTCCTAATAGCCATACTAACTCTCCAAGTTTAGGCGGTTGGTTTGGTGGAGAAATACAATTCTCTGACTTCGGAGATTGGGAAGATGGTGGAGATAACAGCAGACCGAATGAAGCTATAGGTAATTGGGATAGTTTTCAAGATGGCGGTAGTAATGAAAAGAAAATGAAGATAGGAAAAATAATAGAAATTATTCCTAGAGCTA
>MDTC01007770.1_pt1 | contig 15736 bp, 14 predicted proteins | sample 811181 | NCBI WGS metagenome assembly MDTC01 (sample SAMN05326644, study PRJNA326480) | marine metagenome | isolation source: seawater | place: Pacific Ocean: North | collected 2011
AAGTTACTTGAAAAATTAAATATTAATTTTCCGATCAAAAGCGATTCAATGATGGCAATAAAGTAGATCAAAAACTATATTCTCAAAAATTATTTTAATAACTATCGCACCTCTTAGTCGTGTGTAAATACTTGGTGTACACTATTCACAAAGATGAAATATTTGAATTATATAAAATATCCACTATTTCAAAGCATCTTACTTAGCTTATTAATGCTTCATAGATGGTTATTGTTAAATCAAGATTTAGTATTTGACAATTATCTTAGTTGGCTATTACCAACACCACCTATATGGATAATTTTATTTTTATTAAATTTTGTAGTTGTGTTTCTTTTAGTTTTGAAAAAAATTAAATTGAATAATTCACTTTACTTATTTATTTTTGTATTTTTTATTTTTCAATTAATTAATTACATAGAAATTGATCCGGTTTATTTTTGGAATACAATACCTGATTCAAGAACTTATAAAATTCTTGGAGAAACATTTATTGAATGTGGAAGGCTTGCTATACAGTGCAATGGAGTTTCAAATCTCGATTGGCCAATTGGCCAACCAATTATTTCCGGATTACTTTCGACTTATTTTTATTCATCTTCTCAATATATTTATCTAGCTCTATTTTCTTCATCAGTTTATGTAATTGGAAAAATATCCAATATCAAATTCAAAAACTATTACATATTTGGTATCACTTATTTTTTTCTAATTCCTAACAATTACGAGCTTATTGGTTTCATTATAAGTGAAGTCCCATATGTATTCTTCACTTCATTATTTCTTCTTTTCCTTTTTAAAGAAAACTTAAAACTTTCTTTTATATTTGCTGTCTTAACTTTTTTCATACGCACTATTGGTGTAATAAACATTTTTATTCTTTTTATTTATCTTTTTAAAAAACATAAAAGCAAATTACTTAAATTTATCTTTATCTTTTTGTTTATATGTTTTTGTGTTGCTTCTTATAATTATCTTTTTAATGAAAAATTTGTAGTTTCAACAACCATTACAACAAACATTCAAGGCGACAGTTTATATAAAGATGAGAATGTCATTAACTTTATTATTAATTCCTTTGATTTAGAAAACTTTAACTTTGTATACAATAATGTATCTAGGCTATACGGTGATGGATCAAGAGATTGTGTATTTGAATACTGTTTTATGTACAATCCTCTTTTTACAAAAGAAGGTAGTGAGCCACAATTGCTCAATAACTCATTATTTGGTGAAGCGATAAACGCTTTGCTAGTAATTTTGTTTAAATTAACTTCCCCGCTAGAAATTTATAAATTTATACCATTTTTATTTCTGTTGTTATTTAAAAAAAATGATTTGTTTAACAACCTTTTACTCTTAACTTATTTTCTAAATATTTTTTTGAGTGTACTTACTTCGGAATACGGAAGTAGGTGGTGGCTCCTACCCAATTTGCTATCAATTTATTTATTTTCAAATTTAATTTACTTCACAATCAAAACATTTAGTAGATATAGAAAATGAAATTTAAAAGCATTTTTTAATTGGTAAAATCATTCCATGTTGCATAATTTATATTTATATATCAAAGCAATTAGGGTCTGGCAATGGTTTAAAAACTTAGTTGTCTTTACTTTGCCTATTGGTAGTGGAGCTATGGACTTTCAAATTTTGATAAAATCATTGTGGGCATTTTTAGGATTATCATTTATCTCTTCATCAATTTATCTGATCAACGACATAAAGGATATTGAAATTGATTCTCAACATTATATGAAAAAAAATAGACCAATATCTTCTGGTTTAATTTCTATTCAATCAGCAAAAATTTTTTCTTGCTTACTTTTTTTACTAAGCATATTTATTTTTTCGAGTTTAAACTTGACAAGCTTAGTTTTAGGATGTTCTTATTTTTTAGTAGGAGTCTTGTACACTTTTAAATTAAAATTTACAGCATATTTTGATGTGCTAACAATTAGTTCTTTATTTTTAATAAGAGTGCTTATCGGAGGTTACTCTGTGGAAATTAATCCATCGAGTATTTTGTTGTTATTTATTTTCTTCTCTAGTTTATCCCTTGCTATATCAAAAAGAATTTCGATCATAAAAGATGATAGATTACCTGTAGATTCTTTATATAAGAATTTTTTATGTAATTCATTTGAAATTAATAAAACAAACAACATTTTTAAAGCTACTTTAATTTTATCTTTTTCTACATACACCTTTTGGGTATTCTTTGTAAACATTACCGAACTATTTACTTTTGCAGCTGTTTTTTCAATCTTGTCTATTTTTTTTCTAGGCAGATCTCTATTAGGCATCTATAAATTAACTAATATTTCTGAATTAGAAGATTTTTTAATTTCAATATATAAAAATAAGCAAGAGTTGTCTTTTATATTCTTTACAATTCTTTTTTCATTACTTGGTATCTATTTTAATTTATAGAGTATTTTTTGAATTTTTAAACGAATTAGATTTTTTTTAATAATTTTTTATAATTTAGAAAAATAATTATTTTATGAACACTTTTCAATGATAAGATAACGTAAATGAGAAACAAAACTTTTTTAAAATTTCTTTTTTATGTAATTTTTCTATTATTTGGAACTTTATCGTATATATTTACTTTTAGATATCTTGAGATTGGATTAAATAAAAACTTACTAGTTGGAGAAATCACTTTGCTTTTTGTGATCTGTATTGTTTTTGTATATTTAATTAAAATCACAAATAAAAAATATTTACAAAGTTTATTCAACTATCAAGATTTTATAATCTACTTTTTAATTTTATTTTTTTTCAATTACAATTTTTATGGATTTATCCCGTTTAATGCGTCTCGTTCCAATACAGTGATCATTATGGATTATCTTAATAACCAGAATTCGGCCCCTGTCAGCAAAAGTTCTATTCTTGAACATGTTAATAACGTATATTTTTATGAATATGATGCAATACAAAAACGGCTTGATGAACAAATCGCAGTTGGAAATATAATTAAATCAGAAAAAGGGTACAAGATTACTAAAAGAGGTGAACTCATTCTTAATATTTTCAGCCGGGTCACAGACTTGTATAATATGGATCAAAATTTTGCTAGAAAATAATTTTGTAACTTTATGAAATTAAAGAAAGTGTCAAAAAATTATTTTTTTTATTCTAGTTTTCTCATTTTAACAACTGTAAGTTTCTTACCTTTTGCAAATATTATTTCATGGGGCTCAGATTATGCAGGTTATATTTTACAAGCTATGTCTATCCAAAGTTTCAATACTCAGGAATTTATTGATACACAAAAGTTTTTAGCAAATTTGTCTGAAAAACCTAAATATCCTATTTATACACCAATAGGGATGCCCTTATTAATTTCATTGAGCTCTCTTTTGACAAACTTTGATATGTATTTAGTAAGAATTATTATTCCCGTTTCTGTTTTTTTTATATCTATTGCAATTTTTAAAAAAAATAAAAGATACCCTTTTTTATATTCTTTAATTTTTATATTGCACCCAACAATTATTGCACAGTATAAAGATGCCATTCTTACTGAATCATCAGCAACAATGTTTTTTTTAATAGGATTGCTCAGTAAAAATAACAATTACAAACTAAGTTTTTTTATTTTATGTATTTTAATTAGACCTTCTTTTGTAATTTTTGTTATTTGTGACATAATTTACGATAAAAAAACCGCAATAAAAAATCTTTTTCTAACATTTATTTCTCTTTTTGCAATAAATGTCCTGACAAAAACTATTTTTAATATGAACTTTTATGGGTTTTATGAATCAAGACAATCAAATAGCGAAACATTTGGAATAATTGATATTTTGATAAAAAATATTGAAACAATTTTAAATGTTGATAAAATTTTATTTTTATTTAATGAACTCGCAAGACTTTTTATAGGATTTTCTACAAATATCAACTTAGTAATTGGTGTACTTTTATTTGGCTTTTTAATTTACATTCGTAATAAGTACTCATTGATGATAATTATCTTTTTATTGTTTCATTTAATATGGGAAACCCCCTCCCTAGTTAGATATTTTATACCTGTACTAGCTATTTCTTTTTTCGCATTTGATGATTTTCTTGAAAACAGAAAAATTAAAAATAATTACATTTTTAAATATTTATTTATTGTCATTATTATTTTTAATGTTTCCCAATTCAGCAAATCTATCGGTATTTTGGAAAATCAAACTGGCCCACATCAAATAGAATCAAAAGAAATGTTGGATTTTGTAATCGATAATCAAGATGAAAATATATATAGCTTTCACTCACCAAGGACTTTAAGGCTTTTAACAAACAAAAAAGCTTATTGGCTTGATGGAGATATTTATAAAGATACTGTAATTATTTGTTACCTCAAAGAATCTGATTGTAAAATTACTGAAAATTATAGAATAATTTTTGAAAATAAATTGTACGTTATAAGCAAGAATGAATAAGCATAGTTTATAATAACTTTATGATTACTCCTGAAATGCATTATCTAGATCCAGGAACCGGATCATATTTAATACAAATTATTGCAGCAGCAGGTATAGCAGTCGGAATATACTTTAGGTCATTGAAAACCTTTTTGTTTAATTTAAAGTCTAAAATTTTTAATAAAAAAAATAGCTGACTGTTAAAATCTTAATGATTCTCTGATTAGTTTTAAATCTTTTTCGTTGTCAAGTTCCTTAAAGTAGCCATCATAATCAAGAGTTTTGATATTGATATTTTGAAGAATTAAACGATTAAGAAAAGATGTTGTTTGAATTTGTTTAGAATTTTTATCCTCATTAATTGCTAGGTATTCTTCATACCACTTAAGAAATCTCTCAAACATAAAATCGTTAAAATATACAATTCCCATAAATTGACCGTTAACTGATTCTATATTTTTTACTTTATTTCCAATTTCTAATAAATTATTATTACTGTCTTGTTTAAAAGTTTCAAGGTCATCAAAATTGTAATCTCCTCTTTCTTGCCAGAGTTTTTTAAAATTTTTAAAAGAAGGCACTATAAAGTTCGAATTTAAGAATTTTAAATCTGCTATTAGTCTTGCTTCAAACAAAATATCTCCATAGACAACCAATACTTCTTTTTCATTTAAATAATTGGATCCACATGAAATACTATGTACTTGCCCTGTTGAGTGATAGTGTTTATTATTTTTTGTCGTCAAATCATAATTTGAAAATAAATTATTTTTATATCCAGTAATTACTGTGATGTCATTTTTATTTATACCAGAAATTTCCAATTGTTCTATTTGAATTTCTAGCATAGTTCTATTGTCTATCTTGACCAAAGATTTAGGCATTTCAAGATTTAACCTGGAACCTTTTCCTGCCGATAATATTAAAACTTTCAATTTATAAAAGTAGAAATAATATCAAAATCGGTAGAATCTCTTTCTGGGTGCCACATAAAACACAAAATTTTATATTTTTTATGTTTAATGCATAGTAAATTATTATTTTTATCAATCTCTAATATTTCCCAACTTTTTTCAATTTGTTTTTTATAAGGAATCGAGTAATTATTAAAACAGGTTCTTTTACTTTTTGAAGATCTGTTTGATTGATTAATTTCGTATTTTTCTTTTATAGAAATTCTGTTTATAACAAAATCAATGTTTTCATCTAAGTGGGTTAAAACTTTTTGCATACCTCTACATACCGCGATTAGAGGTATAGAATTTACAATCGAATAATCGATTAAAAATTCCTCTACTTCTTCTCTATTCTTATCAAAACCATCACCTGCTAAATTATTTTTTAAAATATCTCCCCCACCAGATAAAACTAAGGCAGCTGTTGAAGTAGATTTTATGTAATTATTTAATTGTTGAATATTATTTGGCAAGGGAACTACCTTATATTCACTAAAATATTCGAACCAATTTGAGTCAATGCTGAAATAGGTCTGTTCAAATTTTTTTAGTGAATTTGATGTTATTAAAATTTCTTTCATTAATTTAAGTATAATTTTTTATTTAAAGGATCAATCTCTAATATTTTTGAGTTTTGCAATTCTTTAAAAAGATCATCTCCCACTCCAAACACACTTGTTATATTTTTTTCAGATGCTCTAATAGCCATATGAGAATTAGGTCCTCCATATTTTGTAACCATACCTTTTATTGGCAGATTTAGTATCCAATCCCAACCTGGATCTGCATTTGGTAACAATATTATTTTGTTTTTATATAGTTGATGCTTTTTTTCTGAAATATGACTTAACTCTGCTTTGACGATACTTTGGCCTACAAAATTTGGTTTTGTATTTAAGTTTTCAAAAAATAAGAAATCACTTGAATTCGTTATTATGTCAGGAAGTTCAAAATAAGAACTCTCTTTTTCATAAAAGATTTTTCCAGTATTGGAAAAAATTTCAAAATTTAAATTCTTGATTTTCGTTTCATCGAGTTCATAATTTTGTTTTATCTGATTTAAAGTTAAGTCAATAGCTTTTGAATACATAAATTTTGAATTTTCTCGAGATACTATAGAACCTTCAAATAATTGATGCCACTCACTAGAACTGAAACTGTATTTTTGCAAATTAAGATATGTGTCAATTTTTTTAAGTGTATTTTTTATATCAATATTGTTATTTTCTTCGTTTTTCAGATTTTCAGTTAAGAAATGAATAAACTCTTTACCCTCATCTCGAATATTTTTTGAATATAAATCATAATTATTTGGTCTTACATGTCCATAAATACTGATAAATTTTTTATATGACATTTTTTTATTTTTTACATCATGTAAACTTTTAGAAAATTGAGATGAAATTGTATTTAAGTTATTAAGTAAATTTTGTTTTTCACCTTCACTTATAACTTCATTTTTAACAAAATTATTAAGATGTGAAAAATAAATAAATGCAAGTCTTGCGTGGTGTGAAAATGGTATAGCCATATTTTTTTTAATCGCATTAATTATTTTCTTGTCAAAGAAATCCATGGAAGAATTTAATTGGTTATAAAAATATGTGATTTTTTTATTATTTTTATTTAATATTTTCAAATAATTATTTTCTAGAACTTTTAAGTCACTTATCCAATTAGAAATTGTTTGCTTTGTCAATATATCCTTATAACGTTCATTTATCTTTTGTTCTATACCAAAAATGTATGCGGTTTCAGCAATTTCAAACTCAATTTTGTCATGTAATTCTGGGTTGTTAATTAGCTTATCTATTTGATAATCTATTATTTGTTCACATTCATCTTCACTTAAACTTTTAGTTAAAAAGCTATTTAAAGATGCTCTTACGTCGATGTAGCATTTATTACCGAAATTAAACATTAATCTATCTTTGACGACTCCTCTATATCCAAATTCTTTTCTTTGTTTATACCAAGAGTCATTAGTAATAAATGTTTTATAGATAGAAAGAGAAAGAAAATTTGGTGACTCACCCAACATTTCAGCAGGATTCCAGTCACTCATGTTGCTTAATACAGTTCTTGAACCTGATATAGAGTCACTTTTGTTTTGAAGTTGTTGAAAGTAGCGAATATTTTTTAACAACTCGCCCTTATTATCTTCTAATTTTGTTTTAACAATTAGCGGCCTTGCCTGAAGTAAATAAATATTCTCTTTCTCGTCAACAGCAAACTCAATGTCCAATAAGTCATAAGAGATATATTCAATCAGTTCCTTCACTAAATTTAATATTTTTTGATATTTTTTATAATTTCCTGTGAGTTTTTCAATATCTTTATGAATGTAAATATTTTTTAACTTGTTGGAGCTACCAGATGTAACTTCGTCAGAATTACTACCCTCTGAAAGTGATATACAAATGTATGGTGCCCCATTTTGTAGAATTCTAGTTGTGATTACTCCACTACTTTTGATTCCTGCTACATAATCTTGGATCAAAACTCTACTTTCATCACTTAAAACTGGGTAGCTATTCAAAACAGCTTGAATAGCTTTTTCAATTTCCTTTTTATTTTTCTTATTAACTGGACCAATCGATAAAAATTTTCCTGCATTTGATTCGCTAAAGGAATCTTCAAATTCGGAGTCACTCCTAACTATTAATATGTTTCCTAGTCCCTGGAGTTTTTTTTCAATATCTTTTAGTTCAGACTTATTTAACACTTTAAATTTAGGTATCTCTGCTGTTTTAATGTCTCTTAAGTTGTGAATGCTCTTACTTTTACTTCCTAGCAGTATTTTTGCAACTTCTATTTTCTCTCTTATTTCTTTTATGTCATCTTTGTTTTCTATGATTGAAAATTTAAAATCTCTAAATAAATTTGAATTAATAATATATGGTAAATTATGAAAAAAATATTTATTATCAAGTTGTTTAATTACAGATAATGTTTTTTTGTTTAGTATTAAAAACCCATTAAAAAAGTATTTATTACTTTCATTGAAAAATTGTTCAGAACTAGTATTTAAATTGTCAGACATTAAACTACCTGAAACTAAATTCCTTCCATCAATATTTTTAAGCATATTATCTAGGTCTTTTACAGAAATTTGTTTATCTAAGTAGTTGATTAATAATAATTCTGGTAATTTTGTTAAGTTTCTTAAAAAATATATTAAAGATCCCAAACTTCCATAGTTGATTATTTCATCATTGAATAAAAGATTATCAACTATTTTTTCCTTGTACAGAGAACGGTTTGATATTAAGAAATAATTATCTGAGATACCTGCATCCTCAAACAATAACTTTTTTGAATTTATTAAACTTCTAAAAAAAAATTTTCTTTCTAAGTCGTTATTAAAAAACGTATCACCTGCCGCAAGTGTGACTGTTGAAATATTTTTGTTCATTTTTTTATTTATTTAATTTGAAACTATTAAGAGTTATTTTATAACTCGTTCTCACAAACTACAATTAAAATGAAAAGATGAATTTTGTTGTATTTATTGAAAACAAAAGCTATCTTCATTTTACTTTACCGTATTTGGAGGTATTAAAAAATATTGGTATTGACTTTTCTATATTGACATTAGAAGAATTACAACACCCTGATATTGGGAATGAAGATGTTAAAGTTATTCAAAACAAACAAGAACTAAATAAATTTATGTCCAATTTAAATAGTGACTATTTCTTAACAACAACACCAGGAATTGGTAATTATTATTTTCCAAAATCAAAAATCTATCCTAAGAAAAGTAGGCCAAAGTATATTTATTTTTTTCACTCTCTAGTAAGCCCAAATGAAAATTATGTTGATAAATCATTTAAAGGTTTTGATTATATTTTCTCACCAAATTTAATAATTTCTAATCAGTTAAAATTTTTGATAAACGAAAAAGATACTAAAGTTTTCACTGTTGGATATCAATATTTAAATCAAACAGTGAAGCCAAACTTTGATACGCTAAATTTAGGCAATGTGTTAATTGCACCTTCTTGGGGTGAGAATAATATATTTTCAGAAGAAAATAATCATAGACTCTTAAACTTAATTGATAGCCTTGAAGCAAGTCAATTTAAAGTATATTTGAGGCCTCATCCAATGGAAGTAGAAACGATAAGAAGACTACAAAAAAAAGTTCAGTTTGATATTTATTTATCAGAAACTGTTGATCATTCTAGCTTTGATTATTTAATTACTGATTGGTCTGGAATTTCATTAGAGTATTTTTATTCAACAAGTAATCCGGTAGGATTTTTAAATACTCCAAAAAAGAGAAGAAGAAAATTAAAAAGAAATGAATTAAATTTAAAACTTATTGAAAACCAAATCATTGATAAGATTGGCCCAAAACTTGACCTGGACAATATCGAAATAAATAAGTTATTAAATTTTCAATATAAATCATCCGAATATATTCAAAGTTTATATCACCCATTATTTGACAAGAAGGCATTAGAAAAAAATTTCATAGAGATATTTAATTAATATAATAAATAAAAGCTTTAAAAAAATTTCGTTAATCTTATATTATGCAAATATATTTCACAAAAATTTATAATAATTTAAGATTCAAAATTTTACTTACAATTCTTTTTATTGGTCCAATATCTAGATGGTGGTCGGCAATTGAAAATAACCCAACTGTTTTAGATGCAGGAAGAATTTCACCAGGCTATCTCTTTATTACATTATTAATCTCATTTTTTACTGTAATTTCATTATCACTAATCTATAACTTTTTACATTCAAGCAAGTTTAGACTTTTTAAGTTTATGTCTTCAACATTATATATATTGCTACTGTTATTAGGTTTTGGAAGCTTTTTTAGTGGTTTTAGAATCCTAGCAGGCAGTTTTAGTTTATATATAGTAACTGTCTTGTCCATATTTCTAATTTTATTTTTTGAAAATTTTATAAATTCTGATTCTTTAAAAAAAGCATTCAATTTTCTTTTTTTGGTTTCTATTTTTTCTATTATTTTCCCAATGATATTGTTAGCTACTTACTATATTGACTCTGACAAGCCCGTAGTTTTAGAACAAACTAAAGGAAAAGGCAATGTACTAATTCTAATTTTTGATGAAATGTCTTTTTCTTACTATGAGGAAACAGCCAATGGAATACCATCTTTTATGAAAAATTTAAATAGTTTGGCTAAGGAAAGTTCGGTGTATACAAAAACATCCACAACCTATCCTTTTACTGAATTAGCAATCCCCTCTTTATTAGCCGGTTTAAATTCTGTAGAAACTTTTGCTACTTCTGGCGATAAAATTGAGGTGTCAACACAACCACTTGTTTCTTTGATGAACTCACATAGGATTTACTCTCAACTAGGAATTTTTGATTTATGCAAGGCACTAAACTGCACAGATCAGCAATTTTCTCAGAATTTATATAGCTCAACTTTTTTTATTTGGTTCATGGATTTTATTGCAATTGGTGGGCATGTACTTCCATCACCAATTTCACAATTTTTTCCTACACTTGAGGGAACTTGGAGAAATTACTGGGAATTTGATGACCTTTGTTTTAATTGTTATGACTATTTACCTACCGAAAATCCAAATATAGAATTAACACCAAGAGACTCTGATGGCAATTGGTTTTATTTGTACCACGATGAGGTTACTCACCATCCATGGAATCTTGATTCTCAAGGCAAAGCTATACAACCAAAAGCTACACAGCATTTTAGAGAGTATTTATTTCCAGAATGTATTAATCCACGGAGAATTTTGTGTTCCGAAGAAAGAATAGCTTTAAGGAGAGAAGTCTATAAAAATGGATTAATCGAAGCAGATAGAAGAATTGGAGAGTTTGTTGAATTCCTTAAAGAAACAAATCAATATCAACAAACAATGATTGTGATTACTTCAGATCATGGAATTATTAATGATGGAGAAGGAGATGGAAGAAGACCCACATCTATAGATCGACTTCGTCCTCTAGCTCATGTTCCTCTTGTGATTAAATATCCCAGTCAAAGCAAAAGTGAAATTATAGATGAAATAAAGTCTACCGGTCAAATAATTTCTACAATTGTGAAATCGGTTGGTGATGGAAGCTTAAATATAACAAAACCAGATCTTACTGAGTCAATTCCTGAAGGTTCCAATTTTTCTACTGAGGGTGGAAATTTAGTATTTAGTATGAAAACTATCTTTGAAGATTCATCTACTCCAAAGAAATTTGAATCAGAGCTCACAATATCTCCGTGGATATATTTAGATGAAATTCAAGAAAGCTATATTCAAATTGAACCTACTGAAGGAATATTAGGTTACGGTAGTGATGCGCGCGCAGGAGCTTCAGAAACAGCTGTTATGGCCTGGTTTGCTGATTTGTCAGCTTGTAATGATGATGTGATTGTTGAGTATAAACCTAACGGTCGTTTGTTTTACACTCTATTTGACTCTTCTGACAATGAAGGATTAATATGGTCTCTTGTTAGTCGAGAAGAAAATCTTAAGATCAAAGATTTTACACTTTATTGCAAAAGCTAATTTTTAATATTTTTAACTCTCAAAATACCTAATGGTGCGATAGTTAACAACAGCTGTAAAAAAGATCTTGTTTGTGACTCGTCATAAAAATTATATATTGGAATACCGTCAATTACTCCAGACAACCATTGATCGCCACCATACAAACTATGCTGAAGGGGTGAACTAACAATGATCAAGATGAGAGTAAGAAACACATTACAGTAAAGTTGCTTGTTCTCTTTTCGATCCGAAAACGATATTAAGTAAATTACTAATACAGTAAACCATATTATTGATAATGCCCATCCTTGATGCGTATCTAATAGGTGTGTGATTAAAAATAACCAAGAATTTACAGCATTATATTCAAAAAGAGAAAAATTAAAAATTCCTAAAAAAATTATCCCTAAAAGAAATAAAAGATTAAATTTTTCTGAAAATAATAAAATAAATTTTTTATTTTTAAAATAAATTAATACGTTTAAAAAAGAAATTAAGAAAATTAAAAAACTTAAATTAAAACGAATATCATCGCCCCCCGTCAGCGGATAATAATTAATAAGGACTGGAGAAAAGATTGCTACTGATAACTTAATATGAAATCTATAATTTACTTCTTGTACATTTTTGATTATATATTGTGAGAGGATTAAAAAAACCATAGGGTAGTAAATATAAATATTTTCTAATCGTGAAACTAAAAACAAAGATATAAAAATTAAAAATAAATTTTCATTAATTTTTTTCTTGTAAAATGTCTCAAGTAAAATTAAACATAAAATTTGTGATGCAACAAAGTGGGATCTTATTGACATAATTTCAAGGAACACACAAAAAATAGTGAATATTGGCAGAATGGTAATTACTGTTAGTTTAGAAATATTTTTAATTTTTATTAAAAAAGATAAGTTTCTAAATAGCAGCGAAAAACCAACAAATTGTGGCAGTGAAGCAAGTATATAACTTTCATTAAAAAACTTAAGGAATGTTGTTTGAATAGAAGGGATAGGAATATTCGAACTTGTATATGCAAGATTTTCTAATGCTGCATTTAATGTTATAGTATGCGTCGAAACAATATGAAGAATACCAAAATGATTATTTAAAAATTCTATAAATATCAGTAATGCAAAGTTAAAAAATAAATTTTTAAAGCTAAAAAATTTAACTGCCCACAACACCAGAAAAAGTATCAAAAGAGCATTTCCAGTAGTTGAGTTAATCAAGTAATTTAGTGGAATAATTAAAGCACTAAGAGACCAAAAAAATAAACTTAGGCTTGAGGTAAGAAAAGGATTGTCTTGAGACTTTAAAAGTCCTGAAAAAAACAATCCTGGTGTCAAAAAAATTAATGAGAGATAAATCAGATCAATCATTATTTTCAAACCATTTAATCATCAAATTTGCATTTTTTGTCTCTTCATTAGGAAAATAGCTCTTAGTAGAGTTGATAAACATATTGTGATCTTCAAATTTAAAAATTGAAAAAATAATAATTAAAATTAAAAAATATTTAAATAAAATTCTTCTTTGAAAAATAATCTGCAGAAATGCTAGAAATATAAAAAAAATCAAAAATATTAAGAAATCTATTTCAAACAACCACAGAACAAACCCTAATTTTTGGTTTACTCCAAACTCAATGAATGAGTCCATATCTATATCTTCAAATTTTGTACCCGGAACTTTGCCAGAATAAAGAACTTTGCCATAGCAGCTCGGAGTTGTTGAAACTATCTTTCTATATCTAATATGTTCAAAACCCCATTTATTCATATGCTGTCCAATTGAGTAGTAGTCGAAGTTACAATTATTTATATTAGGTATTGAATTTTCAAAGTTACTTTCTAAGTAATCTATATTAGGATTTGATATATGGTCAAATCCATAAATATAAACAAGTAATCCAATATACAAAAAAGACAAAGCAAGAATTAAAAACATGAGAATTTTAATATTAAAAATGTTTTTGTCTTTGTTCACGTTTTAGATTATAACTGATAAAAATACTGGCTTACAGAAATTTAAACTTGAAGTTTTATTTCTTAATTCACTTAAACCAAAAAATTTTTATTTATGTTTTTTGTACTTTCTTGATAAAGTTAAACAAAAATCTTAGGATTAAGTAATGTATAAAAATCTTCTTTACAAACTTTTAACTTTTTTTTCACCTAGTTTTGATAAATATGTATCAAAAAAATTTTTAAACTCTAAAAGTTTAAAAATTGTTGACGTTGGTTTTTTCAAAGGATCTTTTTCTAAATCACTCATTACAAAAATATTAAAAATCAATAAAGAAGTAAATATTAATTTATACAGTTTTGATCCTAATTTCAATGTTAATTTGGATACTTTTAAAAAATTTGCGGAAACTAATCAAATAAATTGGGTGCATAGCAATATAGCACTTGGTTCTAAGTCAACGAAAGAAAAGTTTACAGTATTAAATGTTTTCCCTTCCTCTGGATCGTCAGTTAATAATATTTTGCAAGATTCATCTTGGTACAAAACACGAAAAATATTTTTAGACCCTTTAGGAAACAGAAAAAGCAAAACAACTACTTTTGAGATTGATGTTGAAGTTCTTGACAACTTATTTGCTACTAATGATGATATTGATGTTATAAAAATTGATGTTGAGGGATACGGTTATGAAGTATTACAAGGCTCTAGTGTATATTTGAAAAACAATTCTCCAGTTCTACAAGTGGAAGTACTTTCAAAAAAAATTAATTTTCTTAGCAAAGAGAAGGAAATTCTTGACTATTTAAATGATTTTAATTACAAGTTAGTTAAAAGAAAACAACACTATACAACACATTTATTTTCAGATGTAAGATGTGTTGATTACTTGTTTGAAAAATCAGCAAAGCAATAGAAACAATATACTTATATTCTGTTGGTAGATTATATTTGTCTAATATTAAATTATGAAAATAATCAAATTATTTTTGAAACAAATTCTTAACCTACCTGCATTCAGAATCATCATGATTCAATTGCTTCGAAAGAATGCAATCAATAAAAGATTTAAAAATTTAATTCAATTAAATGGTATGCACAATATATATCAAAGCCAAATAAAGGTCTTTAATGCAAAAGGAGATTCAGTTACCAGGGATTTATGTATATTTGGAATTCCTGAAAAAGAAAAAAAAATATTCGATAAATTTATACATGAAGTCAGTAATGCTAAATCTTTCCTAGATATTGGAGCGGGTATTGGGCTTTTTACTTTATTTGCTCATGAATACAATAAAAATATACAAACTTTGAGCATTGAACCTAACCCTGAAGCATTTGAGACTCTTAAAAAAAATTTAAATAACATTACTTCAACTAATAAAGAGCCAAAAGTTCTAAATAAAGCAGTTCACTATAAAAAAGACACGATTGAATTTTTTATACCAACTGGCGATGATTTTAGCTATGGAACAAGTAAAAAAAATATATTAATTGAAAAAAAAATTCCATACAAATCAATAATTATCGAAACTACAAACCTTTCAAGATATGAAAGCAACAACTTTGAAGTTATAAAAATAGATGTTGAAGGAAGCGAACTAGATGTTCTTAAGACAATAAATTCGTATTTAGAAAATTGTAAATATATTTTTATTGAAATTATGCTTGAAAACAAAATCGAAGTTTATAAGTTATTAAAAAGTTTTAATTTTGAACCAATAATTGAATCAAAATCAGAAGTTGGCAATTTCGTATTTAATAAAATAGATTTTTAATTAATTTTTAGTTAGTGGCCAGAGGCAGAATCGAACTGCCGACCCCTTGTTTTTCAGACAAGTGCTCTACCGACTGAGCTATCTGGCCTTATGGCGGGGACGACGGGATTCGA
>MDTC01271592.1_pt1 | contig 15736 bp, 13 predicted proteins | sample 811181 | NCBI WGS metagenome assembly MDTC01 (sample SAMN05326644, study PRJNA326480) | marine metagenome | isolation source: seawater | place: Pacific Ocean: North | collected 2011
AGTAAAGGCCTCGGAGCAGAACAGGCCGATCACCAATCCAATATTCTCCCGATACCACTCAGCCACATCCAGGCGAATACTCGAGAATTGCTGCTGACGGACTCCATCGACCTGACAGGGGACGCCCACCACAGCCAACGGGCTGATGTTTTTTTTCATCGCCTCCACTAGGGTCAAAGTATTCGGCTGGTAGGTATAACGCGAGCGGGCACTGATCAATACCTCTTCAGGCGTCGTCGCCAGCCGAGCGTAACCCATCTGCGGGTTGTCTGGATCTTCGTTGCCGACCACCATCCCCTTTATTGTCCCGGTCTGCATGCCGTGAATTCCCAGTGCCGAGCAGATACCGCCATCCTGTGCCTTATCGAGGATGAATTCCCGGGTTGTCCGTGCAAGCACGCCATAAGCGTAAGGGCCAAAGCCCTCATCGCTGATCGGCTCCTGTAACTCGATCTGTCGGGGCAGGTCCTGGTCGGTTGGGCGTAGCACTGGGCAGACGTCGACGCATAACTCGCAGAAAACACAAGCATTGTTCCTGGAGTCTTTTGGCTTTTCGTCCTGATAATCAAAAACATCAACCGGGCAGATGGTGAGGCAGGCGGCACAACCGATGCATTTCCCAGAATTAACGACCTCCTCCATGAGGAAATCTACCGCCTTAAACCCCCCCCGGTTGTACTCGGACCGCCAGGCCCAGGCCCACTCGTTAGGGTTGGCAGCTTCCTCAAGCAACTTACGATAGCGTTGTTGTACTTCTTCAGTTAATTCTTGCGACATGATCAAATCTGGCAACGGATACAAATCTGCTCGGAGCAATTACTGAGTGAACAATAACAGATTTCGATTTACGAACCGTATGCGGGTATTTACTGTGATGAAACACCCAGGCAATAAGATCAACGGTGGCTCAAACGAAATCGTGGCCATGTCAGGTTAAGATCTTGGCTCCTGACAGCATCTTCCCAAATGCTGGCGTACTGGCTTTGCCACGCACAACTACACCAACTACCGAAAGGTATTTTTTCGTTCTTGCCACAAGGCTCTTTTTCGGTGTAACTTTCGCGTCGAACACCGGGCACAAACCACCCACTTCAGCTCTGCGCATCCAGACACCATGCAAGATACGATCGAGGCACTTCTCACCCAAGCGGTTGCCGGGGAACCGATTGCCGCCGCCGACGCACCGGCTCTAGTGCAATGTCGCGATCTGGAGGGGCTCCTGCAGGCAGCAAGATTGCGACGTGATCTTAAGCACGGAACTGTCGTAAGCTACTCACCAAAAGTTTTTATTCCCCTGACCAAGTTGTGTCGAAATGTCTGCCACTACTGTACATTCGCCAGCCCCGCTGCGTCGAGTGGGCAGGCTTATCTAAGCGTCGAACAGGCAATTGATATCGCTCGTGCGGGCGCAGATGCCGGCTGTCATGAGGCTCTGTTTACCCTTGGAGATCAACCTGAACTGCGCTATCGGGCCGCCCGTGATGCGCTCCAGGCCCTGGGGCATAACTCCAGCATCGACTACCTGATCGAAGTTGCCCAGCGGGTCAGCGATGCTACTGGGCTGTTGCCGCACGTCAACCCCGGCATCATGACGGCGGCTGATCTGGCGCGGTTGCGCACTGTTTCCGTCTCAGCCGGGCTGATGCTCGAGTCAAGCGCCGACCGCCTGAGTGAGCGTGGTGGGGCACATCACGGCTGCCCTGACAAACAACCAAAACATCGGCTTGAGTCGATCCTACAGGCCGGCAGGCAGCGGATTCCATTTACCAGCGGCATCCTGGTTGGTATTGGCGAGACCCGGCTGGAACGGATTGAATCGATTCTCGCTCTTCGAGTGCTACATAGCCGCTACGGTCACCTACAGGAGATTATTGTTCAGAACTTCATGCCCAAGGTCGGCACTGCAATGGCCCGGGCCAAAGCACCAACATATCAGGAGCATCAATGGACGATCGCTGTAGCCCGCCTGCTGCTACCCCCTGAAATCAGCATCCAGGCACCTCCGAATCTGAGTCCGGGAGCGCTTGATCAACTGCTCACAGCAGGCATCAATGACTGGGGTGGTGTCTCTCCTGTTACGCCGGATCATGTCAACCCGGAACTGCCCTGGCCCCAACTCGATACCCTGCGCCAGGCTACCGAACATGCCGGTAAAGAACTGGTGGCGCGGTTACCGGTCTACCCACACTTCCTAGCCAACTCCCGGCGCTGGCTTGCGCCCGAGATGCGGGCGGCGGTACTGGCACACTGTGACGGCAGCGGCTATGCCCGTGAACAGAGTTGGACTGCCGGTATCGACAGTCCATGCCAGGCACCGGGAACTGATCGGCCTGACTCGAGACCGATACTGTCATTATCGAAAGATCATTACCACACCGCAAATTTCATGGATCTGCTTGAGCGCGCGCAAAACGGCGAGTTGCTGAACGAATCACAAATCAGCCGACTATTCTCTGCCCGCGGCCGTGAAGTCGAAATGATCGTAGCGACCGCAGACCGTATGCGCGAGGCGATTACCGGCGATATCGTCAGTTATGTCATCAACCGAAACATCAACTACACCAATATCTGTTCTTTCTCCTGCCGCTTCTGTGCTTTTTCCAAGCGTACCCGCCGCACCATTAATACCGATGCCCCCTATGTACTGGACACGGCAGAAATAGCCCGCCGCACTGAACAGGCTTGGCATCGCGGAGCGACCGAAATCTGTCTGCAGGGTGGAATTCACCCCGCCTATAGCGGTGAGACCTACCTTGAAATCTGTCGCGCGGCAAAATCCGCTGTCAATGAGATGCATATCCACGCATTCTCACCCCTAGAGGTCTGGCATGGGGCAACCACGCTGGGCGTATCACTGAAAACATTTCTTTTGCGTCTCAAGGAAGCTGGCCTTGGCTCGCTGCCCGGCACCGCCGCAGAAATCCTTGATGATGAGATCCGTACGATAATCTGTGCGGACAAGATCTCTACCGAGCAGTGGCTGGAGGTGATGCGTACAGCACACAGCATCGGACTGCCCAGTACCGCGACAATCATGTTCGGCCACATTGATGGGCCAACCCACTGGGCCCGACACCTCAGCCGGGTGCGTGCACTGCAGATCGAAACCGGTGGATTTACGGAGTTTGTTCCCCTGCCCTTTGTTCACATGGAAGCACCTTTGTATCGTAAAGGCTGGGCACGGCCGGGACCAACTTTCCGTGAAGCAATACTGGGCCACGCGGTGGCCCGCTTGGTTCTGCACCCACACATTACCAACATCCAGACCTCGTGGGTAAAAATGGGACCAACGGGGGCCAGCGCCTGTCTTGCAGCCGGGGCCAATGATATCGGCGGAACCCTGATGAACGAATCGATTACCCGTGCAGCCGGGGCCACCAGCGGCCAAGAACTGTCGCCGGAAATGATGGAGGCCATGATTCGTAAAGCGGGGCGCACACCCCGGCAACGTTCAACACTCTACGCGGCCCCTCCCCGAAGAAAGATTGAACACCCATTTAATAGTTCAGCACAGCAACTGAATATCGACTCCTGCTTGCCGCAACAACCTGACGAACAGGCTGAGGCCACCCGAGCCAGGCCGACTCAGTGACAGCCAGCGAGTCGGTCGTCACTCTGACCGCCCTCAGTGGAATCCCACGGGTACAACCAGGAGATGATCTGGCGGTATTGTTAGGCGATGCGCTGGATTACAACAAGCTGACGCTGTGCGATCAGGATATTCTTGTAGTCAGTCATAAGATCGTATCCAAGGCAGAGGGTCGTTATGTCTCCCTCAACCGGGTAACCCCTTCTGCCCAAGCACAACGGCTGGCGCTGGAGACCGAGAAAGACCCAGCGCTGGTCGAGCTGATCCTGTCTGAATCACGCGCAATCCTGCGTCAGCGCCCCGGCCTTATCATCGCCGAACACCGCCTCGGCATGGTCATGGCCAATGCCGGTATCGATCAGTCGAATGTTGACGATGATGGTGCCGGACCAAGGGTGCTGCTGTTACCGCAGGACCCCGATGGCAGCAGTGCAACACTGCGCCAAGCATTGCATCAGCGTTTGGGTATCGACCTGGGTATCATTATCGCTGACAGTGCCGGGCGTGCTTGGCGCCATGGCGTGATCGGTATGGCGCTCGGGGTGGCTGGGCTACCCGCGCTGGTTGATCTTCGTGGCAAACCTGATCTTCAGGGGCGACCTCTGGCAGTCAGCCATACCGGCTTCGCTGACCAGATTGCCTCGGCTGCGGAACTTCTCATGGGTGAAGCCGCAGAAGGCCGACCCGTGGTGGTTATCCATGGCCTGTCCTGGCAGGAGCAGGCCAATCCGGCCAGCGATCTGATCCGTACGGACGCCGAGGACCTATTCCGCTAAAGCCTATGATCGAGATACTGACATTGTCCGGAGGTATTGGTGGCGCCAAACTCGTGCTCGGACTTGATCGAATCTTATCACCCGGTACGCTGGCAACGGTATGCAATACCGGAGATGACTTCGAGCATCTGGGCTTATCTATCTCACCTGATATCGATACGGTGACCTACACTCTTGCCAGTATCGCCAATACGAAAACCGGCTGGGGCAGAGCCAACGAGACCTGGACTTTCATGGCCGCGCTGGCCGATCTCGGCGGTGAGACCTGGTTCCAACTTGGCGATGCGGATCTTGCGCTTCACGTTGAGCGAACTCGCCAACTGGCGTTGGGCGAGAGCCTCTCAGGCATTACTGACATAATCCGCCGGCGTCTGATGATAAGCTCAGAGATCATCCCGATGTCCGACCAGCCGGTGCGTACGCGTGTTAAGACCCGCGACGGTATCCTGCCTTTTCAGCACTATTTCGTGAAACACCGCTGCTGCCCGGCGGTCAACGGCTTTGAGTTCGACGGTATCGACTTGGCACAGCCGGCACCCAGGTTTTCCGAATTGCTCACTGGTGACAAGCTCAAGGCGATTATTATCTGCCCATCCAATCCGTTCATCAGCATCGACCCAATCCTCGCCCTGCCGGGTGTTTGCCAAGCGCTGCGCGACAACGGCGCACCAGTTGTGGCTATTTCCCCAATCATCAATGGTCAGGCAATAAAGGGGCCGACCGCAAAAATGATGGCCGAGCTCGGCCTGCCCGTGGATTCCGCCGGTATTGCAATGCATTACGGTAATTTAATTGACGCACTTGTCGTTGATCACAGTGATAGCGCCCGATTGCCAGATACTGGGCCGCGAATTTTTCGTGCAGCGACCCTGATGCACTCCGAAGCTGACAAACGGGCTCTCGCCGGGGAGGTTTTGAGTATTGCCAAATCGTTAGGCACGAATTGCTGAGAAACCCGTAGAAAATAACCGAGGCTGCAACTGGGCCGCTCGACACGACTTGAGTTTCCACATATATTGTCGCCCGCGAATATCAGCAAGGTGCTTACCGCTTTGAAGTCGATAGTGTCCGGGCCAATAATGATTTTGGATATCCCCGATCGCCCTTTCGGACTCAGGAGTTACCGAGCCCAAATGAATTCATTGACCAAACCCGCAACAGGTTAACGATATGCCGAACATTTCAGATATCAGCGTGATGTTGTTCCCATGGGGTGCCCAGAAAACTTCTGTTAATGAGATCGTCGAGATTGCCAAGTTGGCTGAAGACATTGGGTTTTATTCGGCGACCATGCCCACGCACATGACCATGGCGCCAGGTTGGCTGTTCGAGACCTTTCCTAATCAGGACGTACTTGATGCACTAGCACTAGCGCCGGTAATTGCCGCTGCTACATCACGGATTAAGATCGGTTTCAATTCAATACTCCCACCGTTACTGCCGCCTTACCAGTGGGCCAAATACCTGGCAACGCTGGATGTCATCTCTGATGGGCGGTTGATTGCAGGAATGGCCATGGGATGGTGGGAGGAGGATTTCACTTCCGTAGGGGTGGATCGAAAAATGCGCGGCAAGCAGTTTGATGAGCAGTTGGAAGTCATTACTCGCTTATGGCAAGAAGACCGGGTCAACTTTGCAGGCGACCACTACCAGCTGGCTGATATCCCGCTTGAACCCAAACCGATACAAAAACCCTACCCCCCTATCTGGATTGGTGGTGGAGTCAAGTCAATCTGGCGCGCTGCACGCTATGGTGAGTGCATCCTGGCATTCTGGCTGAATGAGGACGAAGTCAGGGACCAGTGGGTTCCAAAACTCAAAGAGGAGGGGGCCAAGTATGGCACCGATCCGAAGCTAGCCAGCTTTACCTTCGCTTATGTCGCCGACAGCCAGAGTGACCTGGAAGCATACGCGCCAAAATTGAAAACGGCTGTAGCGTTTAATCAACCCGATATCGATCCTCGCCGAGTAACCATTGCGGGATCACCCGAAGCCTGTGCTGAACAAATCCGGTTGCTGCATGCAGCAGGCATCTGGCACTTCGTAGTTGAATTTCAGTTCCATGGGTTGGAGACCCCGAGTTTTGCCATGAAACAGATGGAAAAATTCGCTAAAGAGGTCGCGCCACTGCTCTGACCTGAAATAGCTGTACCGCGTACCGGATACCACTGCTACAGCTGATGTCCGCAGTGCTGTTGTGGCTAACAGAGCACCTTCGTCGCCATCGAAACCGTTCTTAACCGGCGCGTAGCGGGCGAGCGTCAGTCCCAGCGGTCATCACACACCCGGACCATACCGTCTTCGATGCGCACTGGGAAAATGTGCAGCGACTCATAGGCGGGTGGCGACAGGACCTCGCCTGTTCGCAGGCAGAAACGTGCGCCATGGCGGGGACATTCTATCGCCCCCTCCACGATACAACCCTCGGATATCTCACCACCATCGTGCGTGCACAGGTCTTCAATGGCCACGATATCATCCCCGACGCGTGCCAGTACCACCGTCCCGTCATCGAGGTCGACTACCAGCGGCGTGTCTGCCAGAACCTCGTCCGCCCGTGCCACACTGACCCACTCTCCCACTTAGAATAATCCCAGTTCGAGGCGAGCCGCCTCGCTCATGACCTCGGGACCCCATGGCGGATCCCAAACCAGATCAACGACTACGGTCGCAACGCCATCCACGCCGCGCGCCGCGTTCTCAACTTCACCGGGAAGCGAACCCGCCACGGGACACATGGGTGAGGTCAGAGTCATGTCGATGGCAACGTGGTTTTCGGTATTGATATCGATCCGGTAGATCAGCCCCAGGTCATAAATGTTCAAGGGAATCTCAGGGTCGTAGACTCCGCGTACACCACTGATCACGCGCTCCAACAGCGTTTCATCTGCCGCCGCTGAGTGCAGATTAACCGAGGGGGGATTGTCTCCGACGGGCCGCGTGGCTGAGCTATCAGAATTAGCGGCCCGCTCGGCAATATCCGCCGATAGTTCGGCTGATTCTTGTGCTTCTGTCGTATCTTTCATTGTCTTTGTGTCGCGCCGATTATCGGTATCCTTTTACTCCGTTGTGACCTGTTCGCCGTGGCTGTGCAATGCCGATTGCATCGTATGCCAGGCAAGCGTCGCGCACTTGACCCGGGCCGGGTAATCCCGCACCCCACTCAAGACTTCGAGCTTGGATAAATCCAACCCGGCCGTCTGTGTTGGCGTCTCACCGGTCGCCATCGCATGAAAAGCCCTGAAGTAACTATCCACCTGCTCCAAAGAGAGCCCCTTCAGAGTTTCTGTCATGATCGATGCCGATGCCGTCGAGATCGCACAGCCACGGCCCTCAAAATGCACAGCCGTGATCCGTTCGTTCTCATCCAGCGACAGGTACACGGCCAGTTCATCACCACACAGAGGGTTTACGCCCTGCGCCTGGTGCGTCGGCTGATCCAACTTGCCGAAATTACGCGGATTGCGGTTGTGATCAAAGATCACTTCCTGATAGAGGTCTCGTAAATCGCTCATCGGGCGAACAAAGCCTGTGCTTGGTCAATAGCGCAGAACAGCGCATCGATATCCTCCATCGTATTGTACAGGCCGAAAGAGGCACGGGCGGTTGCTGGCACATTGAAAAACTGCATCACCGGCATGGCACAATGATGACCGGTGCGAATCGCCACCCCGGCAGAATCCAGAATCGTACCCACATCGTGCGGGTGGATTCCATCGAGCTCGAACGACAGGATGGCTGCCTTGTCCGAGGCGGTGCCGATAATCCGCATGCCGGGCTGGGCCTGTGCCTTGTCCGTTGCCCGGATCAGTAGCATGTGTTCGTGGGCCGCAATGGCATCCAGGCCAATCTGGCCCAGGTAATCGATGGCAGCGGCCAAGCCCACTGCGCCGGCGATGTGGGGAGTACCGGCCTCAAACTTGTAAGGCAATGTATTCCAGGTCGAACCCTCGAAACTGACCGTGCGGATCATATCGCCGCCACCCTGCCAGGGCGGCATGCTCTCAAGCAACGCCTCGCGACCATACAGCACGCCGATCCCGGTTGGCCCATAGAGTTTGTGTCCGGAAAAAGCAAAAAAATCGCATTCCAGCGCCTGGACATCGACCGGTCCATGCGCTACCGACTGGGCGCCATCTACCACGACCACAGCACCGACCGCGTGTGCACGCTGGATCAACTCGCGAACCGGGTTGATGGTGCCTAAGGCATTGGAGACATGGGTCAGCGCGACGATGCGGGTATTTTCACAGAGCAACGCGGTGAAATCAGTCTCCAGCAACTCGCCATCCAGATTCATGGGTGCGACTTTGAGCGTCGCGCCGGTTTGCTCACAAAGCAGCTGCCAGGGCACGATATTGGCATGGTGTTCCATCGCGCTCACCAGAATCTCATCGGTATTTTTCAGCACCGATCTTCCATAACTCTGGGCGACTAGATTGATCGCCTCGGTGGTGCCGCGGGTGAAAATCACCTCGGCACAGGAGGTGGCATTGATCAAAGATCGGACCTGCTCTCGGGCATGGTCAAAACGATCGCTGGCACGCTGGCTCAACTGGTGCACACCGCGATGTACATTGGCATTATCGCGGCGATAAAAATCTGTCACGGCATCAATTACCGCTCGGGGTTTCTGCGTGGTCGCGCCATTATCCAGGTAAACCAGCGGGTGACCATTTACCGGTTGGTCCAGTGCCGGAAAGTCGGCACGTAATGCCCATGGATCCAGCACCGGCGCTGACTCAGAGACCGTAGCGACACTCATCATGATTCAGAATCTCTCAACTCACCAAAAGACAGGTGTTCGGCTGACTGGGATTCGAGGTAAGTACGCAGAGCTGGCGGTTCTACCCGATCAAGCACATCGGCAGCAAAAGCCTGGGTCAGCATACGCCGGGCAGTTTCGCGGCCGATGCCACGGGAGACAAGATAAAACACCGCGGTCTCATCCAGTTGTCCGACTGTCGCCCCGTGGGCGCACTTGACGTCATCGGCATAAATCTCAAGTTGTGGTTTAGTATCTACCTCGGCATCTGCTGAGAGCAACAGGTTCTGATTGCTCTGCATTGAATCGGTTTTTTGTGCCCCGGGCTGCACCACGATCCGGCCATGGAACACCGCACGCGCTCGGTCACCCAGCACGCCCTTGTATTGCTCTTGGCTGGTGCAATGCGGCGCGTTGTGCACAATATGGGTGTGGTTGTCTACGTGGCGGCGACCGAAAGCCAGATACAAGCCATCCAGGCTGACAGTCGCACCCTCCTTGTCCAGGCTGATCCTGGCATCATTGCGCACCAGTGAGCCTCCGGTTGTCACAGTGGTGGCCTTGAGTTGCGCCGAACGCCCCAGCTTCCCAAACACACCGCCGACATGAAAACTGCGTTCACTGGTCTGCTGCAGGCCGTGATAATTCAGGCGGGCGTTTGCGGCAAGAATCAGTTCCGATACCGAATTGGTCAGCGCTCTTTCACCCGACAGCGACACATGTCGTTCGATCACCGTGGCCTTGCTGCCCGCACCTAGCACGATCAGGTTACGCGGTAAACTGAGGTACCCTTCGCCACTGCAACCCGAAACGAACAACAGTTCTATAGGTTTTTCGATGAGCGTGCCAGCAGCGATTTCGACAAACGCGCCATCGCCAACAAAGGCCGAATTCATGGCCGCAAAACCATGCGGAATCGGCCCCAGGGCACTACCCAGCTTAGCCGCTAAAGGCTCCGGATCATGCGCCAACGCCGCGCCAAGACCCAGGATTTTGACACCATCAGGCAGGTCACCGACCTGAGAGCATTGCGGCGCCCAGAATCCGTCGGCAAATACCAGTCGCCAGGCATCGAGCCCATCTATCAGGGTCTGGCTGATGAAATCGGCCGGGCACGGCGCACCCGATGTGGCGGGGGTAAACGTCGAACGGGTAATTGGCCGAATGGAGGTGTATTTCCAGTCCTCGTCCCGCTGGCTGGGCAGGCCGTGGCGGGAAAGTGCCTCTAATGCCTGTGCCCGGCTGGCATCCAGCAACGGTGTTCCGAACGCAGGCAGTGTCGAAACTTGCTCGCGCTGGGCGGCCACATAGACAGCAGCGTTAGCAGCACCGGTATTCACGCTGTTGGGGCCGCACCACTACCCGCTGATTCTATCCAGCCGTAGCCGTGCGCTTCGAGTTCTTGCGCCAACTGCTTTTCTCCCGAGCGAACGATACGGCCACCGGCCAAAACATGTACCCGGTCGGGCACAATGTAATCAAGCAGTCGCTGGTAATGCGTAACCAGGATCACTGATCGATCAGCGGTACGCAATGCATTAACACCCCCAGCCACGATCTTCAGCGCATCGATATCCAGTCCAGAATCCGTTTCGTCAAGCACAGCGAGACGGGGCTCCAGCATTGCCATCTGGAAAATCTCATTGCGCTTTTTTTCACCGCCGGAAAAACCTTCGTTTACCGAACGATAGAGAAACTCTTCTTTCATCTGCACCAGTTGGAGTTTCTCGCGTACCAGTTTCAGAAAATCCATCGCGTCTAGTTCTGTTTCGCCGCGATGTTTGCGCGCCGCATTCAACGCCTCCTTAAGCAGGTAAACATTGGCGACACCAGGGATTTCTACCGGGTACTGAAACGCAAGAAAAACACCTTCTCGGGCGCGCTTCTCCGGGGCCAATGCCAACAGATCCTGACCAAGAAAGTCCACGGTACCGCCAGTTACGTCGTAACCGTCACGACCTGCTATCACATTGGCCAGGGTGCTCTTTCCGGAGCCGTTGGGGCCCATGATGGCGTGCACCTCACCAGGCCCCACCTCCAGATCCAGGCCCTTGAGTATGGCTTTGCCGTCAACCGAAGCGGCCAATTTACTTATCTTCAACATATCGTTGTCATTTTCTCCACGTATCGAATTCAGGGAATGATGCGCACAAAGTCATGGCCGTCAGACCGGCCACAAGCGATCAGCCCACGGCGCCTTCCAGGCTGATGCCGAGCAATTTCTGGGCCTCGACTGCAAATTCCATTGGCAACTCGCGAAATACTTCTTTGCAAAAGCCATTCACAATCATGGATACCGCGTCTTCTTCAGAAAGTCCGCGCTGACGACAGTAGAACAACTGGTCCTCTCCAATCTTGGAAGTCGTGGCTTCGTGCTCGACAATCGCCGTGGGATTTTTCACTTCCAGATAAGGGAAAGTATGCGCGCCACAGCGATCCCCCATCAACAGAGAATCACACTGTGAGTAGTTACGCGCGTTCTGCGCTCCCTTGAGCACTTTGACCAGACCACGATAGGCATTCTGCCCACGACCCGCAGAGATGCCTTTTGAGATAATGGTGCTGGAGGTGTTCCGGCCAATGTGAATCATCTTCGTACCGGTATCCGCCTGCTGACAGTTATTGGTCAGCGCGACAGAATAAAACTCGCCCACGGACGCATCGCCCTCAAGCAGGACGCTTGGATACTTCCAGGTAATAGCCGAGCCGGTTTCAACCTGGGTCCATGAGATCTTGGCATTGTCTCCACGACAGGCGCCCCGTTTAGTGACGAAGTTATAGATCCCACCACGACCTTCCTCGTCACCCGGGTACCAGTTCTGAACCGTGGAATACTTGATCTCAGCATCTTTGAGTGCAACCAGTTCAACCACAGCGGCGTGCAACTGGTTCTCGTCACGCATCGGGGCCGTACATCCCTCAAGGTAACTGACATAGCTGCCCTCATCCGCCACAATCAAAGTACGCTCAAACTGACCGGTGTTCATCGCATTGATTCGAAAGTAAGTCGAGAGTTCCATCGGGCAGCGCACACCTTTGGGTATGTAGACAAAAGACCCTTCGGTAAATACTGCTGAATTCAAAGCCGCATAAAAATTGTCAGCCGGGGGCACCACGGACCCCAAGTACTGACGGACCAACTCCGGATGGTTTGCCAAGGCCTCAGACAAGGGGCAAAAAATCACCCCGACTTTGGCCAGCTTGTCCTTAAAAGTGGTTGCTACCGAAACACTGTCAAATACTGCATCGACAGCGACTCCCGCCAATGCCTTTTGCTCTTCCAGTGGGATGCCCAGCTTGTTGTAGGTTTCCAGTAATTTGGGATCTACTTCATCCAGGCTCTGGGGCCGGTCTTCGTCCTTTTTTGGTGCGGAGTAGTAACTGATCGCCTGAAAATCAATCGGGGCATGCTGAACCTGAGCCCAGTTCGGTTGCGCCATCTGCTGCCAGCGGCCAAAAGCTTCCAGGCGCCACTGAAGAATAAACTCAGGCTCGGCTTTTTTCGCTGAAAGAAAGCGAATGACATCTTCATCCAGCCCGGGTGGGAGGGTCTCTGCTTCGATATCGGTGACGAAGCCTTCCTTGTAGTCCCGACCGACCAACTCACCCAGATCTGTAACTGCCGACGTCATGGTGCTCGTCCGCTTGCAAGAATAAGCGGGCTCAATTGCTGGCACTGACCATGGTATCTGCCTCAACCACTACCGTTTTGAGGCGCCCCGAGCGCAGACCCTGGCGCACGACTTCCTGACGTTCGGCAACCGCGATGACATCAGGCCGGCGCACCAGCTCACCCAGAGAAATTCCGTTCAGAAATTCAAACAGTTTGTCGCTCAACTCAGTCCACAAATCGTGAGTCAGACATTTTGCGCCATCCTGACAATTAGCATCACCCCCACAGCGGGTCATATCGGCTTTCTCGTCTACAGCCAGGATAATCGCTGCGATCGAAATCATATCGACATCCTTTGCCAGACGATAGCCACCGCCCGGACCTCGAGTGCCACGGACCAGGCCGGCACGCCTTAATCGTGCGAAAAGCTGTTCCAGGTACGATAGGGATATCTCCTGATTCAAAGCGATATCCTGCAGCGTGACGGGACGCCGACCCTCTTGCAACGCTAGATCCAACATAGCGGTTACCGCATAGCGGCCTTTCGTAGTTAGACGCATATCTGTTATCTCCTATACCATTGATAAAAATACAGAAAATCTGGTTACCCGGTAAATGCACCTCAACAGGATGAATCTTCCGAGAACACTTTATCTCCCCATTTGTATTATAGGGGTCGAAACGTGAAAACCAAGTAAAATAATCGGTATTTAGTCATCGCCCGATAGCCCAAAACGATCAAATACAAAACTAAGGCTGCTTTTTCTGTTTTATCTGCGCCGTAGCGTAAAAAATCCAACCAATAAGGCACCGGCCACCCCGAGCGCCCCGGCAATCAGGTCGCCCATTGCACCAAAAAAGTGTGGTTGGGGTGCAAGCCGCAATACGATCGCACTTAGCAGCAGCGCCGCTCCCAGCGTTAGGCCATCTCGCTGGCGGGTACGCCGGTGCAGATCGCGCTCTAGTGCCTCAATCTGCGCATTATGACGTGCAGCACTAATTCCCGGTTCGCCGTCGCGCTGGCGGCGCAGCAGTTCGTGGATCAACCCGGGCAGTTCAGGCAATAAAGGCAAGATCGTGGGTAATTCGCGGCGAAGCACCTTGGCCAGAGCTCGCGGTCCAACCTGCTCTCGCATCCACCGCTCTAAAAAAGGCTTTGCGGTCTCCCATAAATCCAGTTGCGGATAAAGTTGCCGGCCCAATCCCTCAATATTAAGCAGAGTTTTCTGCAGCAGTATCAGTTGCGGCTGCACCGGCATATCGAAGCGCCGGGCGACCTGGAACAAGCGCAGCACCAGATGACCAAATGAGATCTCGCTGATTGGCCGAGCGAAAATCGGCTCGCAAACTGTGCGCACAGCTGCCTCAAACTCCTCGGGGCGCGTCGAAGCCGGCACCCAACCCGCCCGCAGGTGCGCCATGGCCACCGCCCGGTAATCCCGGTTGAAAAAAGCGAGCAGATTCTCCGCGAGGTAACGCTTATCCGCATCGGCCAGCGTGCCCATGATACCGAAATCTACTGCCCGGTACTGCCCCTGGTCACTGACAAAAATGTTGCCCGGGTGCATATCGGCGTGGAAAAAACCATCGCGAAAGGCTTGGGTAAAAAAGATCTCCACGCCATTATGGGCCAGCTTACGCAGGTCCACGCCCGCCGCACGGATCGCCTCGATATCGCGTATGGGAATCCCCTCAATACGCTCCATCACCAGCACCTCACGACAACTGTGATCCCAGAAAACCTGCGGCACGTAGATCATCGGGGAGTCCAAGAAATTGCTGCGCAACTGGCTGGCATTTGCCCCCTCGCGCATCATGTCGAGTTCATCGTGGATGGTCTTGTCGTAGTCATCCACTATCTCAAGCGGACGCAACCGCTTAGCGTCAGGCCAGTGTTTCTCGGCCAGTTGTGCCAACTGATGAAGCAGCGCCAGATCTTCCTCGATCACTTTCTCGATACCTGGTCGTAGCACCTTGACCACCACCGCAGTGCCATCTTTCAGCACAGCACCGTGCACCTGTGCCACCGACGCCGATGCCAATGGCTCTATATCAAAACTGGCAAAATGCTCGCGAATGGGTGCTCCCAGGGCGCGCTCGATTACGGCGCGCGCGGTATCGCCAGGAAATGCTGGCACATCATCCTGGAGCCGAGTGAGCTCGGCAGCGATATCTGGCGGAATGAGGTCTGGACGGGTTGAGAGTACCTGGCCAAATTTGACAAAAATCGGGCCCAGTTCTTCCAAGGCTTCACGCAAACGCTGGCCGCGTTCGGCAGTTCGGCTGCGAAACCAGTAGCCCGGCAGCAAAAATAGAACGAAACGATAGGGTCGAAACAAATGAAGCGCGAATACGAACTCATCGAGCCTATGACGCACCAAAACACGGACGATACGCAGCAATCGCCAGGTACTGTTTCGCATCAGACGCTACTCGGTTTGCCCAAACTTGAGAGGCGATTGATGCGCTGGTGTAGCCGCGCTGCATCGTCCCGCAGTCGGTCCAGATCAGAGATGAAACGATCCGTGCGTAGCCGACTGGCCAGCAGGCGGGTCTCCTCGACCAGCGTTTCGGCTATACCGGCCGCCCCCGAATCGGTTATCTCTGCCGTCCAGTCCCCGAGCAACCGGGCCCCGTTCGCAGCTTTGCGGGCCAGCGTATCACCTAGAACCTGGGCCAAGGCCTCCTCCCCATCAAAGTCCAGAACCCCCAGCAGGGACTTCAGATTGGAAATGGCTTCGGCATCGCCTTCGATCGTCACAGCACCATCGCGAAAAAGTGCAGGATCCGGGCCAAAGCGCAGCATCCGCAGAAAAGCCCCGGGGGTACCCGATACCGCGACATCTGCGGGCTCCTGTGGTGCAGCAACTATCAGCACTTGCCCCTGGCACACTGAGACAGTGTGGGTGTAACCAAGTCCTTTCACCGATACGGCAATAACGCACCCGTTCAGGGCTCGCAACTCGGGTAAGGCGCCGGAATCCCGGATCACC
>MDTC01087714.1_pt1 | contig 15729 bp, 17 predicted proteins | sample 811181 | NCBI WGS metagenome assembly MDTC01 (sample SAMN05326644, study PRJNA326480) | marine metagenome | isolation source: seawater | place: Pacific Ocean: North | collected 2011
CGTCCTCATCCAGGAGCTCATCAACAACGTCGGCATCGGCCACGGTGGCTTCTCCGTGTTCGCCGGCGTCGGTGAGCGCACCCGCGAGGGCAACGACCTCTGGTTCGAGATGATGGAGGCCGGCGTCATCAACGCCGAGAAGGACGAGCACGGCCACATCAAGATGGGCGACGACCAGCTCCCCATCATCCACGAGGAAGGCTCCAAGGTCGCCCTGTGCTACGGCCAGATGAACGAGCCCCCCGGCGCCCGTGCCCGCGTCGCGCTCTCGGCGCTCACCATCGCCGAGTACTTCCGCGATGAGGAGGGCCAGGACGTGCTTCTCTTCATCGACAACATCTTCCGGTTCACCCAGGCCGGCTCCGAGGTCTCCGCACTCCTCGGCCGCATCCCGTCCGCGGTCGGCTACCAGCCCACCCTGGCGACGGAGATGGGCACCCTGCAGGAGCGCATCACCTCGACCACCAAGGGCTCGATCACCTCGGTCCAGGCCGTCTACGTCCCCGCGGACGACCTCACCGACCCGGCGCCCGCCACCACCTTCGCGCACCTGGACGCCACCACGGTCCTCTCGCGCAAGCTGGCTTCGCTCGGCATCTACCCGGCGATCGACCCGCTCGACTCCACCAGCCGGATCCTTTCGGCGGACGTGCTCGGCAACGAGCACTACGACACCGCCCGTGAGACCCAGGCGGTCCTGCAGCGCTACAAGGAGCTCCAGGACATCATCGCCATCCTCGGCATGGACGAGCTCTCGGACGAGGACAAGAAGACCGTCGAGCGCGCGCGCAAGATGCAGAAGTTCCTGTCGCAGCCGTTCCACGTCGCCGAGATCTTCACCGGCACCCCCGGCGCCTACGTCAAGAAGGCCGACGCGGTCCGCTCCTTCCGCGAGCTGCTCGACGGCAAGCACGACGACCTGCCCGAGGGCGCGTTCTACCTGGTCGGCGCCATCGAAGAGGCCCGCGAGAAGGCCGCGAAGATGGCCCAGGACGCTGCTTGAACCACCCCGTGCGCGGCCCGCTCTCCCTCCCCTGAGCGGACCGCCCATTTCGGAGGCCTCCGTGGCCGATCTCCAGGTCGACATCGTCACGCCGCAGAAGCTGATCTACAGCGGCTCCGCCAGCGAAGTGCGGGCGCCGGGCTGGGAGGGCCAGTTCGACGTGCTCCCCGGCCACAGCCTGTTCCTGGCGCTGCTGCACGGCGGTGTGCTCGAGCTGATGACCCCCGAGGGTCCCAAGCGCTTCGTGGTCGGTCGCGGCTTTGCCGAGGCGGGTCCGGACCGCGTCACCATCCTGACCGACCGCTGCGTCTCTCCCGATGACGTGGACAAGGGCGCCGCCCAGAAGGACCTCGTGGCCTTCGAGGACGAGCTCGCCACCATCAACGGCTACGACGACGCCGCCCTGGCCCGCCTCGAGGAGAAGCTCGAGGTGGCCCGGGCGATGCTCGAGATCTAGTCGGCCTCGACCCGGACGATCACGAACTCCAGGTGGTCGAACGGGGAGAGGTCGAAGTCTGCCTCGCCGGACATGCGCTCGCCGACCTCGGCGGGCGCGTCTGCTTCGAAGGGCGCCTCGTCCGTCTCGACCGTCTGGTAGTTGAGGACCTGGACCTGGCCCTCGGCGACGCCGTTGCGGACGGTCGCGCCGACGGTCGCGTAGAACTCGATGCCTTGCCAGGTGCACTTCGAGTTGGCCTGGATCCAGTCGCCACCGGGGCTCTCGGTGTAGAAGACGTCGAGCCGCTCGGTGTAGCAGTCGGTCAGGCCGGGCCCGGTCCACAGGACGCAGCCCAGCTCGGCGTCGTCGCACAGGCCGGGGGCCTCGGTGTCGGTGTCGATGTCCGTGTCGTCGGTGGGGTCGACCAGTCCGACCTCCCCGACGGTGGGTGCGCAGGCGGACAGGATCAGCAGCAGGACGGCGGTACGCATGGTCTCCTCCAAGGATGCTCGGAGGGTAGGGTCGCCACGACGCGCTGACTACGAAAGGGCAGGAGATACCGTACGGATGGACTTGTACGGTGGGTGGTCTACCGCTCGACGGGATTGCCGAGCGCGATCCACATGCCGGTGCCGCCCATGATGTTGACGACGTCGTAGCCGAGGCTCTCGAGGTACTGGCCCGCTCGGCCGGAGCGACCGCCGGACTGGCAGATCAAGTGGAGCGTCTGGTCGCGGTAGGGCTGAAGCTCGCTCACGCGGTCGACGAGCTCCTGCAGGGGCAGCCACACAGCACCTGGCACGTGGCCGTTGCTCCACTCGGCTTCCGTGCGCACGTCGACGACCACGTCGACCTCGCCGGCTTCGCGCTCCTTCATGAACGTGGGCACGTCGATCACTCGCATGGGGGGCTCCTTCGAAGGGCCCTTCATACGTTGCGCGAAATGGCGCGCCACCCTGGCCTGACGCCCGTGTGGCCGACCTCGCAGCGGTCTACTTCTCGACCGGGTGGCCCGCGGCGATCCAGCCGCCGGTGCCGCCCTGCACGTTCACCGCCTGGTACCCGTCCGCCGCCAGGATCTTCGAGGCCCGCGCGGATCGGGCTCCGGACTGGCAGATCACGTAGACCGGCTGGTCCTTGTGCGACTCGAGCTCGGCCAGGCGGGAGCCGATCTGGTCGAGCGGGATGTGCACCGTGCCCGCGACGTGACCCGCGGCGTACTCATCGTCGGTGCGCACGTCGACGACGAGGGGTACCTCGCCGGCCTCCTTCTTCTTGGCGAAGGTGGCGATGTCGACCTCGCTCACCGAGCCCTTCTCTGCGGACGCGGCCGGGGTCGTGCCCGAGGGCGCCGGCCCGGCGGTGGTGGGGGCGGGACAGGCGGTGAGCAGCAGGGAGAAGGCGAGGGTGGCGAGGCGCATGGGGAGCTCCTGGGGAGGGGTCGCGGGTAGGGTAGGCGCGCGAACGCCCCGCGGCGAGGGGGTGCGACGATCCGCCCCGAGGGCGGCCGACGACGAGCGACGGCGGATGACGTTCGTTGACCCGCCTGCCGTGAAGACCCGGACGTCCCTGCGCCACTGAACCAGTGCATAGGGAGGGAGCATGAAGTTCGCGATGTTCGCGGCGCTGACGGCGTCGTTGATGGCTTGCGGTCCGTCGCCCGCAGACTCCGAGGCGACGACCCGGATCTCGGCCAGCTCGCAGGGGCACCACGCCCGGGAGGTCATGGTCGACTGCGAAGACGCGGTCTGGACCGTGCACGTGCGCACCAGCGCCGACGTGCGGGCGGTGGAGGTGCTGACCCCGGACGCGGTGTCCTACGCCACGCTCGACTACCCGATCCGCGACGGCGAGGGGGAGGTCGTCGGCTACGGCTTCCTCGCCTACCTGCCCGTGGTGGACACCCCCGAGGAGGCGGTCCAGCACATCGCGGTCGGCGGGGCGACCTCGGTCGCGTGCGATGCGAAGGCCCTGCCGTTGACGCTCAACCTGTGGGACGACGACTTCCAGGCCCTCGAGTGCGTCAGCCTCGACGAGGAGCGCGTCGCCGCCGACTGCGTCGACTACGCGCCCTTCGTCACCCGAAGGGACTGAGCCGGCCTACTCGGGGAGCTCGTCCTCGGCGTCGGCCTCACCGTCCTTCTTGAGCCAGCTCCAGCGCTTCTTCTGGCGTTCCTCGCGGATCTCCTCGCGCTGCTCCCGCCAGCCGGGCAGCAGCTCGTCGCGGGAGGCCCAGGTGACCGCCGGTGTCGCGAGGGGTCCCTTCAGGCGCAGGCCCCGGCCGGGGTTGACCGCGGGGTCGCCGCCCAGGACGAAGCGCACGTACAGGTCGAGCTCCTCGGCGTCGACGGTGCCCCGGAGGACCACCGGGATCCGCGCGTCGTAGAGCAGCTCGTGCAGCTGGACCGTGCCGCGCTGCAGGGTGAGGTCGCCGGCCATCGACTCCAAGATGACCTGGTCCTGCTCGTCCAGATCGGCGATAGGCGCGAGCCGCACGATGTCCTTGTAGATGCCGCGGGTGCCGCTGGGCAGGGGGAGGATGGCGTCCTCCAGCTCGACGTGGGCGTCCATCTTGCCGCCGCCACGCGGCAGATCGCCGCCCGAGTGCACGACCATCGTGACGTCGGCCACTCCCCGGATCGGGCTCGCCTCGCCGGTCGCGCTGCGCACCATCTGCTCGACCTTGGCGCCGCGCAGGCGGACCACCAGGCGCACGGTGGCGCGGGTGTCGATGTCGTCGATGGTGCCGTGCACGCTCGCCCGCTGCCCCTCCCACCAGACCGAGCCCCCCTCGAGCACGAGATCGCCGCGGTCGGCCTTGAAGACCGGCACGTCGATGTGGTGCAGGAAGAGCGTGCCGGTGTGGAAGCTGCGCGCGGTGAGCGCGGCCTGGCCGCTGACCTCGCGGCTGAAGGGATCGAAGCGCACGTCGGCCATCTCGCCGTAGATGCCGCCGACCCCGGCCGGGGGGAGGGGATCGTCGGCCGGGGCGTCGTAGGAGGCGTCCCAGACGTGGACCTGATCCGCGCGCAGGAGCTGCAGCGCCCCGTCGCGGCGCTCGCGCTTGGGGGCGGCGCGCTGCTGCTTGGCCTGGATGTGCATGCCGATCAGCCAGGCCTCCTCGACGTGGAACTCCTTGACCGCCCAGAGGCGCCGCAGGTCGGGCATGCCGAGCACGACCCGATCGAAGTGGATGGTCGGGCGAAAGGCCTCTTTGGGCACCATGTCCACGCCGGTGAAGACGACCCGCCAGGTGCTCGGATCCCGCCACTGGCTGCTCGGGTGGATGGCGTAGTCCTCGAAGGTGATGCGGCTGTCGCCGTCCTCGCCCTGCTGCTCGAGGATCCAGGCGACGCCCTGGGGGGTCAGGAGCAGCCAGCCGAGCGCCACCGCCGCGAGCAGCGGCGTGAACACGAGCAGCTCCAGGGTGGTGACGACCAGCCGCTTGAGGCGTCGACGGCGCCGATCTCGGCGAGCCTGCACCTCATCGACCTTGTCCTCGTCGATGCCGAACATGGGGGCAGCCTACCCCGGGCGCAGGTCGCTGACCGTCAGCGATGGTCTACTCGGCGTAGACGTTGAACCGGCCGTCCCGCAGGAACCCCACCAGCACGACGCCCATCTCCCGGGCCAGGTCGACCGCCAGGCTGCTGGCCGCGCCCACCGAGGCGACCACGGGAACCCGCGCCATCACCGCCTTCTGCACGATCTCGAACCCGGCGCGGCTGCTCACGACCAGGATGCGATCGTCGACCGGGGCCCGGTCCGCGCGCAGCCGGTGGCCCAGCACCTTGTCGACCGCGTTGTGCCGGCCGATGTCCTCGCGGGCGACCTCCAGCTCGCCGGAGAACGAGAAGAGCCCCGCGGCGTGCAGCCCGCCGGTGCGATCGAAGGCCTGCTGGGCGTCGCGCAGGCGCCCGGGCAGGGTCACGAGCACGTCGGCGAGGGCGTCCACGTCGATCCGGCGCTCCGGTAGGGGACCGCAGGTCACGGCCAGCTTGTCGATGCTGGCCTTGCCGCACACCCCGCAGGAGCTTGTGGCGTAGAGCTCGCGGGTGGCCTTGTCGATCCGATCCCGGTGAGCCAGCACACCCGCAGCGAGCACGCAGTCGACGGTGTTGCCGCGGGGATCACGGGGGTCGTCGACGTGGGCCAGGGCGGTGAGATCGTCGGGTCCGTCGATGACGCCTTCGGTGTAGAGGAAGCCGGCGACGAGGTCGAGATCGTGACCGGGGGTGCGCAGGGTCACGGCGAGCGGGCGGCCCTCGATCCGCATCTCGAGGGGCTCCTCGCGGACGAGCAGGTCCTCTTCGGACCCGCCGTCGGGGTGTCGGCGGACGGTGCGCCGCACCAGGTCCTGTTGGGGGGGATCCATCGTGCTCCTGTGGATGGGCCTGTGCAGGCGATTAGTGTCCCCGCTCCGTCCCCGCACGAGGAGAGCCCCATGTCTGCCGCCTTCCCCCGCTGGCAGGATGCCCTGGATGCCGCCACCACCGACGAGGCCCGCCGCGACCTGCTCGGCGAGGTCGCCCGCTGGCGCGCCACCCACCTCATCGACGTCCTCGGACAGCGCGATGCCACGTACGCCATCGCACAGCTCCAGCGCGCGCTCGGCGACGAGGCCTCGGCGCTGCGTGAGGCCCGCTCGCTGATCAGCCTGTGCCGCACCCCGCCCGAGGCCGGCCCGGCCGATCTCGAGGCGGCCGACGCGCTGGTCGTGTCGCTCGGCGGCAAGACCACCCGCAAGAAGCGCGCGCCCAAGGCTGACAAGCCCGCGCGGGAGCCCCGCGGTCGCGGCGAGGGTTCGCGGACCCAGTCGGCCCGGGAGCCCCGCAAGGAGGCCGCCCGGACCTCGCCCCTGGACCAGGCCGTGCAGCTCGGTCAGGCCGGCGAGTACGGCGAGGCGTTCAAGGCGCTGCGCGGCAAGGGCGGCCCCAAGGCCAACCTCATCCGCACCTGGCTCGACCTCAAGCAGGCCGTCGAGGGGCCCGCGGACGCCCGGGATCAGGCGCTCGCGGACCTGCTGACCCGGCTGGAGGGTGTGGTCGGCGGTGGATCCGGATCCGGCAAGGCAGCCGAGAAGTCCGCTGCGAACGCTCCATCCAAGGCCGAGCCCCGCGCGCCCGAGAGCCGGGTCGGCAAGCTCGTCGGCCGCGCCATGCCCAATCGCCGCGCCAAGGCCCTGCGCGCCATGCAGGACTGGCTCGACGGCAACCCCGGTGGGGCCGACGCACTCGCGTCCGCGGCGCTGCAGGACCACCAGGACGAGTCGGGCACCGCACCCGCGCCCTGGCTGGCGGGCTTCGTCGGTCAGGCCCTGGTCGACGCGGGCGCCGAGACCCGGGCGACCATGGAGTCCATGATCGCCGCCGGCTCCGTCGCCATGCAGATCTACGACGAGGCGCCCTTCCCGGTGCTGGTCGACCTGTGGCGCGCCGCCCGGGACGCTGGCCTGCGCCTCGTGGACCTGCGCCGCGGCATCCTCCGCAGCGAGCCCGAGGATCGCCGCATCTGGACCCTGCGCCTCGCCCGCGGCGGTGAGGACGCGCTGGTCGCAGTCGCGCCCCCCACGGACGAGGCGCTCGCCGAGGGTCTCGTGCCCGAGTTCGCCAAGCGCCTGCGGTCCCTGTCCGATCGCACGGTGCTCATCGCCGATGGGGCCGGGAACGCCGGCCTTCGCGCGGCCGCCGCGGCGCTCGACATCCCGGTGGTGTCGGCGGACGAGGCGCTCGCCCGCGTGCTCGCCAGCCTTCCCGCTGCGGATGCGGCGCCCGTCGGGCCTGCTCCGGCGAAGAAGCAGGAAGAAGCTCCGAAGTCCGAGCCCAAGGAGCGCACGCGCAACCCGTCCCACGCCGAGCGCGTGCAGGCCGTTCGCGAGGTGCTGCTGGCCGAGGCTGCGCCCACCGCCGAGGCGCTCGAGCCGCTGGTCGCCCCGATCAAGCGGGTGCGCGACGTGCTCTCTCTGGCCGACGAGCTCTCCGGGGACGACGTGGCGGCCCGCCTCCGCGCGCTGGTGACCGCGCTGCACCGCACCGCTCCCGAGCGCGTGCGCCTGCTGCAGGCGACGACCCTCATCCTCAAGACCACCGCGGACGGCGACTCCCTGACCGACCTGCTCACCAGCGAAGAGACCGCGTCCCGCCTCGGCGGACCCGGCGCCGAGCGGGTGATCGCGGCCAGCCAGGCGGCTCGCAGCGCGGGCTTCGACATCGACCGGGTGCTGCGCGGCGTCACCCGTCGGGAGCGCCGGGAGCATGGCGCGCTCGACGTGCTCGCCGATCACCTCGACCCGCTGTGGCGCCTCGTCGTGCAGCAGGGCGACGTGCGCGGGGAGATCTGGGTGGCGGACGAGCTTCCGGTCGAGGGTCAGGCGGCCCTGCCCCAGCTGGCCCTGCGCGACAGCCCGCGGGTGGCCGTCACTGCGGACGGGCTCGCAGACGCGTGGGACGCGGCGGCCGGTCCGGCGCGGGTGTCGGTCGAGGCGCTGCCCGAGGCGCTCGGCGGCTGGGCGTCCGGCGGGTGAGCAGCGAGGGCCGGGATCAGGTGAAGTGCCAGGCGCGCACGCGCTCGGCGACCTGGTCCCAGCTGTCTGCCTCCATCACGCCGTGGGCGCACCAGGGCGGGGCGCAGCGCGAGTCCAGATCGGCCAGAAATGCGTCCAGCGCGGCTTCGTCGACGACCTGGTCCACGCTGGCCGCGACCGAGGCTGTCACAGGCCCGACCACGGCGCGTACAGGAAAGCGATCGAGGTTCGTGTGCCACATGTAGACGAAGCGCGGCATGGTGTGATGGCTGATCGCCCCTCCGGGTGGCACCATCGTGCCATGCGACGCGCCATCCCCCCCCTGCTCCTGCTCGCCGCCGCCGCCGTCACCGGCGCCTGCACCGGCCAGGAGATCGACCCCAACGACTACTTCGAGCTCATCCCGCCCGGGCGGATCGAGGCGGAGGTGGCCACCAGCACCACCTCGCCGGCGACCGTGCGCAACATCCACGCGGAGCACGAGCTCATCATCGCGGGCATCGCCTTCGACCCCGCGGACGAGACCCACCTGAACTGGTTCGGCGAGGGTCCGTGGGAGCTGCCGGCGGGCCAGGAGAAGCGCTTCGACGTGTGGTTTCGCGCGTCCGAGGAGGGTCCGTTCCAGGCGACCCTCACCGTCGAGACGGACGCCGGCGAGCTCACCGTGCCCCTGGATCTGGTGGGCCTGCCCCCGGTCGACAACGACCAGGACGGCTACTCGGTCGCCCTGGGGGACTGCGACGATGACAACCCCGACGTCAACCCCGACGCGGTCGAGATCTGCGATGGGATCGACAACGACTGCGACGAGGACGTCGATGGGCCGTTCGACAAGGACAAGGACGGGTTCGTGGACGACGAGCTCTGTCCCGAAGACCTCGCTCCGCTCGACTGCAACGACAACGACGGCACGACCTACCCCGGCCGCGAGGAGGAGTGCGACGGTAGCGACTCCGACTGCAACGGCGTGGTCGACGACATCGACATCCCGGCCGACCTCCAGGACGGCGTCTGCGAGGGTGCGCTCAAGCGGTGCACCAGCGGGGGGCCGGTCGAGCCGAACTACGCCGCGATCGAGGGCTACGAGCAGCTCGAGTTCTCCTGCGACGCCATCGACAACGACTGCGACGGCGTGGTGGACGCGTTCGACCGGCTGGGCGACGGCACCGACGACTGCGTGGACGACGACGGGGACGGCGAGCGCGAGGTCGACGGCGACTGCGACGATCTCGACAAGGAGAAGACGTCGAGCGACTGCGGCCCGGCGACCCTGCTGGTCACCCGCAACGACGACGGGTTCGCCAAGATCGACCTGAACTCCGGCAAGGTCGAGCTGGTGGACATCGGGGTGCGCAGCTACCACGGCGTCGCGGTCAGCCCGACGGTCGCCTGGTTCGCCGCCCGGGACGACGGCTACCTCTACCGCTACGACTTCGACGCCGAGGAGACGCTCTTCACCACCCGCTTCGACGTCGCTCCGGTCTCGGTCGAGTACGACCCGCCCAGCGGCGACCTGCTGGTCCTGCTCGCCGATGGCAACATGCAGCGCCGCAACGAGAGCGACGGCAACTACCGCTCCGAGATCGCCCTCACCGGCTCGCCGACCGCGTGGACCCGGGCTCCCGACGGCACCCTGTGGATCTGCACCAGCGGCGACGGCAACCTCGTGCACGCCAGCCTCGGCGGCGTGCTCGACGTGGTGGAGATCACCACCGCCTGCTACGGCCCGCCCGCCCTCAAGGACACCCGCCTGGTCGTGCCCGGCCTCGACGACAGCGTGCTCATCGAGATCGACACCACGACGCTGGAGGAGACGATCGCGCGGGGCACCGACAAGCGCCCGGTCCGTGCCGCCTGGGTCAGCTCCGATCTGTGGGTCACGACGTCGGTCAACGCCACCGTCGACGTCTACGATGGCAGCAACCTCCTGCGCGACGAGAGCATCCCGCTCGATGGCCAGACGCAGGGGATCTGGTATGACCCCAGCAGGGAGGTCGTCTGGGTGGCGGTCTTCGGAGCCGACGAGGTCGTCGCCTTCGATCGCCGCAGCCGCAAGATGCTCTCCCGCCTGCCTGTGCCCGACCCCATCTACCTGTTCCCGCTGCCTCCGGAGTAGTGCCCATGCGCCTCGTCGCCCCCGTCGTGCTGTCCATCGCCTGCACGGGGATGCTGCCCGTGGACGGAGGCACTGCGGAGCCGGAGCTGACGAAGCACGTGGAGGAGCTGCGCCAGGCGGAGCTCGCCCTGCAGGCGGTCGACGACTTCCTGCCCTGCAGCACCGAGGCGGCGGCCAAGACCTCCAGCACCACGGTCGCCCGGACCTGGGACGGGGAGGACTGCTTCGCCCGGATCGGCTGGGAGCCGAAAGAGGCGGTTCGAGGAGGTTACTTCGTCACGGTCAACGCGGACCGGAGCGACTTCGTGGTGGTTGGGCTCGCGGACACCGACGGCGACGGGACCTTCATGCGGGTCGAGGCGAGCCGGGGGGCTGCGGCGGCGGTGAAGAGCCCGGCAGAGGTGCGCTGATGCGACTGGTCACCCTGGCGCTGTTCCTGGTCGGCTGCTTCGGCGAAGACGACATCCGCATCGTGCCCGACACCGGTGAGGACCCGGTCTTCCAGGGCGACGTGCAGGTCGAGCCCACCTCGCTGGTCATCGCCGGTGCGGTGCCGGGAGAGCGCATCGTCGGCACGGTCGTGGTGCGCAACGTCGGCGAGTACGACCTCGACCTGGTCTCGGCGGTCATGACCGAGGACGCGAACGAGGCGCTGGTCACCGACGAGCAGACCAACGCCGGGCGGGTGATCGGCCCGGACCGCAACTTCGACGTGCTGGTGCGCTGCACCCTGCCGGTGGGCGACACCGACACCGACGCCGGACCCGCAGAGGTCACGGGCAACCTGCGGATCCGCACCGAGGACGAGGACACGCCGACGATCGACGTGGCGGTGCGCTGCACCGAGGCCGAAGAGTAGCGTGCACGAGGTGGTCGTCGTGGTGGAGGTCCCCCGGGGCGGCCGGGTGAAGCGCGCGGCAGACGGGTCCATCGACTACGTCTCGCCGCTCGCCTGTCCGTTCAACTACGGCTCGGCCCCGGACCTGCCCTCCGCCGATGGCGAGCCCCACGACGCGATCGTGCTCGGGCCCGCCCTGGCGCTGGGCCACCGCGGCACCTGGCCGGTCCACGGGGTCGTGCGCTTCGTCGACGAGGACCTCCGCGACGACAAGCTGATCTGCGGCGAGGCCCCGCCGACCGACGCGGAGACCCGGGAGATCCGTACCTTCTTCCGGCGTTACGCGTGCCTGAAGGGCCTGCTCGCCCGAGCGCGGGGTCGGGGTCGGGTGCGCTTCGAGGGACTGGCCCCGTGGCCGTGAGCCCCGGACGCGCGTGGCTGCCGTTCATCCTGCCCCTGCTGGCGGGCGCGATCGTCGCTGGCGCGGTGGTCTACGGCATGGCGCTGCGGCTGCCCCACCCGTACGACCTCGAGTGGATGGAGGGCGGCCAGCTCACCCACGCCTGGCGGATCCTGCACGGCAGGCCGCTGTACCCCGAGCCCGGCCCGGACTGGATCCCCTACATCTATCCGCCTGGTCAGCCCGCGATCGTCGCCGGCCTGGGCGGCCTCTTCGGCCTGTCCCTGCCGCTCGGTCGGGCGGTGTCGTGGTTCGGGACGGCGCTCGCGGCGGGCAGCCTGGTGGCGCTGGTGGTGCGGCAGGGGGTGGGACCCGCGCGCTGGCCAGCCGGGATCGTCGCCGCGATGCTCTACCTGTCGTGCTGGTGGCCCGGTGGGGCCTTCTTCGACCTCGTCCGGCCGGACGCGCTCGCCCTGGGGCTGCTCCTGCTGGCGACGGCGCTGGCGCTCGAGCGGCGACCGGGCCTGCAGATCGCGGGCGGGCTGCTCCTCGCGCTGGCCTTCGTCGTCAAGCACAACATGGCGGCCTTCGGACCGGCGATCGCCCTGGGGCTCCTGGCCCGGGATGGGTGGCGGTCGGGCCTGCGCTTCGGGGTCGCCGCGGCCGTGCCTGCGGGCCTCACCGCCGTGGCGCTGCACCTCGCGACCGGCACCTTCCTCACCTACCTGCTGGTCGTGCCGGCGAGCCACGGCACCGTCGGGCTGCGGATCGTGCCCGGCACCCCGTGGGAGCTGGGCGATGCCCTGCCCGCGGCGGGCCTGCTGGCGACCGGCGCGGCCCTGCTCGCCGTGACCGAGACCCTCTCGGGCCGGACCCGGTGGATCGTTCGGATCTCGGCGTTGATCCTGTCTGCTGGCGTGGGCGGCATCGGGCTGTTGCTGCCGGCGGGCGGGGTCCGCGCCACCACCGGCGGCGCGTTCGCGGGCATGGCGGCGGTCGCCCTCGGGCTCGTCGTGCTGGGGATCGCCTCGGTGGTCCGGGTGCGGGGTGGCACGCTGCCCCGCGGGTTTGCTCTCACGTCGGGGATCGGTCTCACCGCGCTCGTCGTCGCCGCCTGGATGCGCGGCCACCACGGCGGCTTCGTCAACGTCTACCTGCCCCTCTTCGCCGCGGTCTCCCTGGGGGCGGGCCTCGCCCTGACCTGGCTCGCCCGCCGACCGGTGCTCGCCTGGCTCGCCGGGGGCCTGATCGCCGCCCAGCTCCTGCTCGCCTGGTGGCAGCTCCCCCTGGACCGCCTCGTGCCGACCGGTGCCGATCGCGTCGCGGGCGAGCAGGTCGTCGAGGCCCTGCGGGAGGTCGACGGGCCGGTCTGGTCGCCGATCTCCCCGTGGCTGCCGGTGCTCGCAGGTCACGAGCCCGGACCGCACCTCATCGCCGTGTGGGACGTCGCCAACCACCGGGACGGACCCTGGCCGCGGAGCCGGCAGCAGCTCACCGCGGCGGTGAAGGCGCACCACTGGGGGGCGATCGTGCAGGGCTCCGACCCGGTGGAGTTTGGCGTCAAGGAGGCGTACGTGCAGCAGCGACGCTTCCGGCTGGGGGCCGGGCTGCGACCGAAGACCGGCTGGGGCAACCGACCGTCGAGCCTGTGGGTCCCTGCACCGAGCCGTGGCGGGGGAACGGACGAAGCGGCGCCGCCCCGATAGGCGCACCCCATGCGCACCCTGACCCTCATCCCCTTGCTCGCCCTGGCCTGCACCCAGCCGCACGTGCCGGACGAGCGGCCCGCGAATGCGTGCGAGGCAGGTGCCTTTCCGCGCAAGGAGATGGTGCTGGTCGTCAAGGCGGACGGCAAGGAGCGGCGGGCGCTGGTGTGGATCCCGCCCGGCCCGGGTCCCCACCCGGTGGTCGTCAACCTGCACGAGTTCCGGAGCAACCCCCGCCAGCAGATGCGCTACTCCGGCTGGGCCGATCACGTCGCCGGCAGCGGGGCCATCCTGGTCGCGCCGGACGGCAAGTACGCCACCTGGAACGCAGGCGAGTGCTGCGGGCGCGCGGTGACGAAGCACGTCGACGACGTGAAGTACCTCGACGCCATCATCGACAAGCTCGACAAGGTGACCTGCACCAGCGGCGAGGTGCTGGCGACCGGGATCGGCAACGGCGCGATGATGGCCGAGATGTGGTCCTGCGAGTCCGACAAGCCCACGGCGGTCGTGTCGGTCGGCGGCTCGCTGCAGTGGCACGAGTGCCGCAACAAGGAGCCCGTGCCGCTGCTGCACTACCACGGCGACGCGGACACGTTCATCCCGATGGACGCGTCGAAGACCGGGCTCGCCGAGCAGGAGGGCATCAAGCGCACCGTCGACCACGCGATCGGGATCTGGACCGCGCGGAACAAGGCGAAGGAAGCGGCAAAGACGGAGAATGGCGCCCTGGCCTGCCAGAGCTGGGACGGCGAGGCGAAGGTCACCCGCTGCATCGTGAAGGGCGGCACCGACACCTGGCCGGGCGCGCCCGATGGTCAGGTCGCGAGCACCGATCCGCTGGCGAACGCGACCACCGGGGCGTGGGACTGGGTGGCTGCCCGCTGGAAGGAGCGGAAGCGCCCGTGACCGAGCCCGCCCACGTCGCCGCCGGGGAGGTCCGCTGCCCGACCTGCCTGTACCGCGCCCGCTGGTCCGCCGACGGGGAGGTGCTCGCCGTGGAGCAGGAAGGCGGTGCCCGCGCTCCCGATCCTCACCCGACGCTCGTGAGCTGGCGGATCTGGCACGCGGCCCGGCAAGGCGGCGACCGGGTCGTCGGTGCCTGCCCCCAGTGCGCCATGCCCGTGCTGTCGGCCGACCTCCCCTGGGCCGACGCCTGGACCCTGGCCAGCAAGCACGGCCCGATCCGCGTTGGCCACGACCTGCTCGAGGGCCCGGCGGGGGCGCTCGACGACGCGACCGTCGACGCCTGGATGGTCGACGAGTTCCAGCCCCGCTTCGTCGACCAGCTCCTCGACGTGCGCCTCTTCTTCGTGGCCGTCGTGCTCGGCATCCTCGGCCTGGTGCTGCTCGGCTGGCTGGGCGCCATCGGCTACCTGGTCAACTGGTTCATCGCCATGGCCAACCAGGGCAACTTCTCGGGGCCGGTCGGGCTGTAGGGCGGTCTCTGGCCGGGCGACCGGCTACAGGTCGACCCGGCAGTGCCCCTCGCCGTTCACGTGCCCGACCGTGCGCGTCAGGTGGGTCACGAACGCCGCCAGATCCTCGACCTCGCTGTAGGGGCCGACCTCGTAGCCCAGCCCGGCGACGGACACCGCGGACAGCTCCTCCAGGGTGAGCGTGCCGTCTGCGTTCCCATCGGCGTCGATCCAGGCCTGGCCGCGCAGCTCGGCGTCGGGGTTGTCGAGCCCGTCGTAGAACAGGTGGTCGCCGTGGATCGTGAACTCGGTCTCGGCGACGCCGCCCGAGGGCACGACCAGATCGTCGGGCTCGCAGTCGTAGGTGGTGTCGGTCTGGAAGGTCCAGTCGAACGAGACGGTGGCGTCGGCGCAGGTCAGCTGGCCGGCGGCGCGCACGCTCGGGCCGTCCGCGGGTCCGATGCGGAAGCGTGCGGTGTCGAACAGGCGGGCGGGGGCGTCGACGGTGCCGACGGTCTGAGGCCCGGCGGTGGTCAGGTCGAACGCGGTGGCGGGCACGTCGGCCACGACCTCGTCGTTGCCGTCCACCAGGGCGGCCTGCAGGATCTCGACCTCGAACGCGTCGAAGGTGACGCTGCACCCGTCGGCGAACTCGGACGCGGGGATGCCTTGCTCGATGTAGTCCTCGCCCCAGGTGGTGACGGTCCACTCTCCGGAGCCGCAGGCCACGAGGAGCAGGGTCAGGGTGACGAAGGTGCGGTTCACGGGGAGATCTCCAGGTTCCAGGACGGTGTGCTGACGACGCCGAAGGTGACGGTGTTGCCCAGCAGGCCGTCGGCCTCGGTGAGCACGCCATCGCCGTCCTCGTCGGGGGTCGCGAGGTCGGCGTAGGACAGGGCGTGCACGGGGTCGAACTGCAGGGTGATCGCCGAGGGCGGCGCCTCGGGGTCGACGGTGGTCTCGAAGGAGAGGCCGTGCACGTCGCGGACCGGGGTGGCGGTGAACGCGAAGGTGCACGTTCCATCTGGTGTTTCGGCCGATCCGGCCAGCTCGACCACCGCGTCTTCGGCCAGGGTGAAGCGGGCCGTGGCGTAGGGGCCCTCGTACAGGCTGGCCGTGCCCAGGTCGGCGCCGTCCAGCAGATCGACGCTCCAGCTGCCGAGGAGCTCGCCGCCGACCCCGCCCGCCATGTCGTGCCCGGGGTGGGCCCAGGCGCGCTCGACCAGGGTGGGTGGGGTCCAGTGGGCTGCCGTGGCCGGAGCGAAAACCGCGGCCATAGGCAGCAA
>MDTC01042628.1_pt1 | contig 15726 bp, 18 predicted proteins | sample 811181 | NCBI WGS metagenome assembly MDTC01 (sample SAMN05326644, study PRJNA326480) | marine metagenome | isolation source: seawater | place: Pacific Ocean: North | collected 2011
AGAGGTCGTCCTGGATGGCATTTAGAATGTTCAGTTATGAGTGAAAAATATTTAGGAAAAGAATTTGATATACATGGAGGAGGACTAGATTTAGTTTTTCCTCACCACGAAAATGAAATAGCTCAATCATGTTGCAATAATTCTACAAAAAATTTTGCAAACTATTGGGTTCATAATGGTTTTGTAACAATGAATAAAGAAAAAATGTCTAAATCATTAGGTAACATAATAACAATTAGCGATGCTGTTAAAAAATATTCAGGTCAAGTAGTTAGGCTAGCTTTACTGAGCTCACATTATAGCCAACCATTAGACTGGAATGATAAACTTTTAAACAATCAAAAAGACACTATAGACAAGTGGTATAATATGTATGAAAATAATAGCTCTGAAAGTGTCCTAGATATATCTGAAACCTTGCTTGACGATATTAATACACCTGGTTTTATAGCAAAAATTCATGAACTTTATAATAAATCTCAAAAAGGGGATGATAAAAGTAAAAAACTATTTAATAGTGCTTGCAGATTATTGGGGTTATTTAATTTAAACAAGCAAGAATGGAATAATTTTAAAAAAAATAAAACAAGTATTTCAGAGAATTTTATTGAACAAAAAATTAACGAAAGATTAGAAGCAAAAAAAAATGGAAACTATGATCTCGCTGATAAAATTAGAAAAGAACTTTATGATAATGGTGTAATAATTGAAGATCAAAAAGATTTAACAAATTGGAAATACAAATGAGAAAAGAAAAAATATATATATTCGACACTACATTAAGAGACGGTGCACAGACTCAAGGTGTTGATTTCAATGTAGAAGATAAAATTAAAATTGCTAATATTTTATCAGATATTGGAGTTGATTACATAGAGGGCGGATGGCCTGGAGCCAACCCTGTTGACAGTGAATTTTTTAACAAACCCCCAAACCTTAATAAAAGTATTTTTACTGCTTTTGGAATGACAAAAAAAAATGGACGTAGCGCAGATAATGATCCAGGTTTATCTCCATTAATTAATGCTAAATGTCCAGCAGTGTGTGTCGTTGGCAAAGCATGGGATTTTCACGTAAAAATTGCGTTAGGAATTAAGAATGAAGAAAATTTAGAGAATATAAAAGAAACTGCAAAACATATTATAAAAAACAAAAAAGAATTTTTATTTGATGCTGAACATTTTTTTGACGGATATAAAGCAAATCCTAATTATGCTATTGATTGTTTAAAACAAGCTTACGATTCTGGAGCAAGATGGATAATTCTATGTGATACAAATGGCGGCACTTTGCCAAATGAAGTGGGAGATATAGTTGAAAAAGTAGCAAAAATAATTCCTGGAAAAAACTTAGGCATTCATGCACATAATGATACTGAAAATGCAGTAGCAAATTCGTTAACAGCAGTATTAGCGGGTGCCAGACAAATACAAGGAACTATTAATGGTTTAGGTGAACGATGTGGTAACGCTAATTTAATGTCAATTATACCTACATTATTTTTAAAAAAAACTTTTAGTGAAAAATTTGAAATAAATATTAAAAAAGAAAAACTACCTTCATTAACCGAATGCTCAAGGTTTTTAGATGAAATACTTAATAAGAAGCCAAACAAAAGTATGGCATACGTTGGATCTTCTGCATTTTCGCATAAAGGTGGATTGCATGCTTCTGCAGTTCAGAAAGATCCAAAAACTTATGAGCATATTGACCCCAAATTAGTTGGCAATCACAGGAATATAGTTATTTCAAATCAAGCTGGAAGATCAAATATTTTATCCAGACTTGAAAGGTACGGTGTTAAAATAGATCCAAAAGATCAAAAAATTCAAAAAATTTTAGATGAAGTTAAAGACAGAGAATTTAGTGGATATTCATACGATGGCGCTGATGCTTCTTTCGAATTACTTGCTAAAAGATTACTGGGAAAAGTTCCAGAATATTTAAAAGTAGAAAGTTATAATGTTATAGTCTCTAAGTCTAAAAGTATAACTACAAAAGCAAATGTCACTTTTTTAATCGATGGAAAAAAAATTGAATGTACAGGAGAAGGTAATGGACCAGTCAATGCACTCGATAATGCTATTAGATCAAATTTTAAGAAAGTTGAAAAATATTATAACTATTTTTTAGATTTGAAGTTATTAGATTATAAAGTTAGAATTCTTAACACTGGAACTGAAGCAACCACAAGAGTTTCAATTGAAAGTACAGATAAATCTGGTATCAGTTGGTTTACTGTTGGTGTTTCGCCAAATATCATTGAAGCATCTTTTAAAGCTTTGATAGATAGTTTAGATTATAAATTATATAAAGAAAATGCTCCAGCAAATTTGAATGAAAAATAAATTTGGTTTTGTATTAGTAAAACCACAAATAGGTGAAAATATTGGAGCTAGTGCAAGGGCACTAAAAAACTTTGGTTTTTCAAAACTAAGCATTGTTTCTCCAAAACAAGGTTGGCCTAATACTAAAGCAAAAGCAACCTCAGTAGGTGCTTACGATATAATAAAAAAAGCAAATATTTTTAATAAAACAAAAGATGCAATTAATGACTATGATATAGTTTTCTCGTTTAGTGCTAGAAAAAGAGATATAAATAAAAAACATATTTCAATAAATCAATTTTTAAAAATAATTAGTTCAAAAAAAAACTTAAAATATGGTTTACTTTTTGGACCAGAGGCATCCGGTCTTTCAAATGAAGATTTATCTTATTCTAATTATATTTTACAAATACCTACCTCTAAAAACTTTAAATCAATTAATCTTTCACATTCTTTATCAATCATTTGTTACGAGATATTTAAGGTTTTTAATTTTAACAAATTTTCTAAACAGCAAAAGAAACTTAATATAGCTTCCAAAAAAGAAATAAATGCTTTAACTGATCATCTTAAAAGTTTGCTTGAAAAGAAAAACTTCTTTAAACCTGATGAAAAAAAACACTCAATGCTTATGAATATCAATAACTTAATTTATAGACTTGAACCAAATAGTAAGGAAATTAGGATTTTAGCTAGTATTATAAGCACATTGGCTAAAAAAAGTAGGAAACCTTAATTGACAATGGCCCCACATGTCTTATAAAGCAGATCAGCAATTATGACAAAAAGACTAAAATCAAAGCACAAAGTTGATCGTAGATTAAAAGTTAACTTATGGGGAAGGCCTAAAAGCCCATTTAATAGCAGAGCATATCCTCCAGGACAACATGGACAAGGAAGAAAAGGTAAGCCAACAGATTACGGCATTCAATTACAAGCGAAACAGAAATTGAAAGCATATTACGGAAATATTAACGAAAGACAATTCCGAAATATTTATAGAAAAGCTCTTTCGAAAAGAGGTGATACCACTGAAAATCTTATAGCATTATTAGAGAGCAGATTAGATACAGTTATATATAGAGGTAAGTTTGCACCAACTGTTTTCGCAGCCAGACAATTAATTAACCATGGACACATTAGAGTTAATAAGAAAAAAGTTAATATATCTAGTTATTTAGTCAAAGAAACCGATGTAATAGAAGTTAGAGAAAAATCAAAAAAATTAAATATAATTGACGGCTCGCTTCAAAGTAAAGAAAGAGATGTACCTGAATATATAAAGTTAGACGATAAAAATAAATCCGTAAAACTTGTAAGGCTACCAAAGTTTGCAGAGGTACCATATCCGGTTATAATGGAGCCAAGTTTAGTAATTGAATACTATTCTAGATAATTAAATTTAAATTGATAAAAAGAACTTCAATAAATTATATAAATAAATTCCTAGATAACAATCCAAGTTTTAAAGTTCTAGACATTGGATGCGGTTTCACAGCCAATAAATACGCAACTACAATTGCAGATGTACAAGATTTTTCAAATTTCTACAAAGGAAAAAATTTTGTAAAAATAGAAAATAATAAATTACCATTTAAAGATAAAGAATTTGATTTTGTGATTGCCAGCCATGTCATTGAGCACGTTGAAGATTTTGAATTTTTTATTAGAGAATTAGAGAGAATATCTTCAAAAGGTTACATAGAGCTACCTACTAGGTTAGGAGACAATCTAGTATTTGAAAACGTTAAAGATCATATTTGGTGGTTTACTTTTGATGATAATGAAAAAATTTTATTATCCTCAAGAAGAAAACAATGTATTTCTCCTTTCTTATCAGTTTCAAGTTCAAAAAAATTTGATCTCATGTTTAGAGAAAGTATGGTAATAGAACTTTTGTGGGAAAATAAAATTGAATATAAAATGGATAAAATTATCGAGAATGAAAAATTTACCAAAATTACATTCTTAACTTTAATTAAAAAATATTTTAGCAAAAAATTAAGGCAAATATCTAATTAATTATTTCTTAGTAGATATATTTTTTTCTTTTAATTTTTTTAATAAATCTCCACTTTCAAACATTTCTTTAATAATATCACAACCACCTATAAATTCTTCTTTTATATAAAGTTGAGGTATAGTTGGCCAATCACTAAATTCTTTAATACCTTGCCTTAATTCTTCATTCTCCAAAACATTAATGCCTTTAAACTCTACACCAATATGTTTTAATACATTTGTTACAGCCATTGAAAAACCACACTCAGGAGCATCAGGGGTTCCCTTCATAAATAAACATACATTATTTTGTTCGGTAATTTCTTTAATTTTATTTTTTATATTCATTAATTTTTTTCTTCCGTTGTGAGCGCCAAAGCGTGCAGCTCGTTTCCCATTTTACCTTTTAAAGATTTATATATAATTTTATGTTGTTCGATCTTTGATTTACCTTTAAATACACTAGAACAAATTTTTGCGGAATAGTGATTATTGTCACCCATTAAATCTTTAATTTCTATAGACGCGTCAGGTAAAGCTGCTTGAATTAAATCAGTAATTTCTTTAATAGATAAGGACATCAATAGTTATGATACCACTTATTATTAAGTTTATATAGCTCATTTACATCAATTTTTAATTCTCCTTCCACTTCAAAGTGATCTTTTTGAACTGTAGCAACAACCTCATTAAATATATTACTTTCTTTTAAAATTTTTTGGGCTTTAGTTATGTTATTTTTTTCAATCTCTACCAGATATCTTCCTTGGTCTTCTCCAAAATAATATTCCATTAAATTTAAAAGTTTTTTAGGTCTTTCAATTTTAACTCCTAATAACGACGATAAACTCATTTCTGCTAATGCTATTAATAAACCCCCAGCAGAAATATCGTGAACTGATTGTATTAAATTTTTATCTATTAATTTTAAAATAGCTTCACCATTATTTTTTTCATTTTTTAAATTAGTTTCTGGTGGTGGGCCCTCGTTTAAAGAGTAAATTTCGTTAAAAAAAACACTTTGATGCAAATGCCCAAAAGCTTTTCCCACTTGCAATATAATATTTCCGTTTTTTTTAAGTAAATGATTAGTTGTATGTCTTAAATCTTTAATAATTCCAATGCCACCTATAACTGGTGTTGGAAAAATATTTTTTTTGTTTGTTCCATTATATAAAGATACGTTACCTGAAACTACTGGATAATTTAAAAATTCACATGCTTCTTTTATGCCTTGCACACATTCAGCAAATTCTCCCATAATTTTTGGATCTTCTGGATTTCCAAAATTTAAACAATTAGTTATAGCTAAAGGTTTTGAACCAACGGAAATTAAATTTCTCCAACTTTCACAAACAATTTGTTTTCCACCGGTAATTGGATGTGCTTTGCAATAGTTTGCAGAGGAGTCAACTGTAATAGCTATAGCTTTTTCTCTATTATGTAATCTTACTAACGCTGCATTAGATCCTGATCTTTGTATAGTGTCACACATTACCATTTGATCATACTGCTCAGAAATCCAAGATTTATTTGATTGATTTGGTGAAGATAAAATTTTTATTAATGCGTCCTCTAATTTAATTTTTTTTAAATCTTTTATATTTAATTTTTTATCAGGTAATTTTGTTTTTTTCCAACTTCTATTATAGAGTGGTGCTTTTGAAGCTAATACATCTATTGGTATTTCACCCACTGTCACATTATTAAATTTTAAGGTTAAATTAGTATCCTTTGTAGTTTTTCCAATAACAACAAAGTCCAGATCCCATTTATCAAATATTTTTTTTGCAAATTCTTCTTTCCCATCCTCTAAAATAATCAACATTCTTTCTTGGCTTTCAGATAACATCATTTCATAAGGAGTCATATTTTCTTCTCTACACGGAACTTTCTCCAAATTAAGCTCCATTCCAAGATCACCTTTGGATGCCATTTCGACACTAGAAGACGTAAGACCCGCAGCTCCCATATCTTGAATTGAAATAATTGAATTATCCCTCATTAATTCCAAACATGCTTCCAATAATAATTTTTCAGTAAATGGATCCCCAACTTGAACAGTTGGTTTTTTTTCTTCTGAATGTTCATCAAATTCTGCTGATGCCATAGATGCGCCATGTATTCCATCTCGTCCAGTTTTTGAACCAACATAAACTACTGATTTATTGATACCTTTTGCTTTTGAATAAAAAATTTTATTTTTCTTAGCATGACCTACAGCCATAGCATTAACTAAAATATTCTCATTATAAGTACTGTTAAATTTAATCTCGCCACCTACAGTTGGAACACCAATGCAGTTGCCATAACCGCCAATTCCAGAAACAACGCCATTAAGTAAATTTTTAGTTTTTGAGTGACTAGGAGACCCGAAATGAATTGAGTTTAATAATGCAATCGGTCTCGCACCCATAGTAAAAACATCTCTTAGGATTCCACCAACACCTGTGGCTGCACCTTGGTATGGCTCTATATAAGATGGATGATTATGACTTTCTATTTTAAAAATAATTGCATCATCGTCACCAACATCAATTACACCAGCGTTTTCACCTGGACCTTGTATTACTTGCTTACCTTTAGATGGTAAATTTTTTAAATGAATTCTAGATGATTTATACGAACAATGTTCATTCCACATAGCTGAAAAAATTCCAAGCTCAAGAAAATTTGGTTCTCTTTTTAATAAGTTTTTTATTTTTGAATATTCTTCTAACTTTAAACCGTGCTTTTCAACGATTGCATCTGTAATTTTCATCTGGTTAATTAAGTAAGCTTGTAAATAATTTAATTCCATCATCGTTAGAAATTATTTTATCTATCATTCTCTCTGGGTGGGGCATCATTCCTAAAATATTTTTTTTTTCATTAAAAATTCCAGCTATGTTGTTTAAAGATCCATTTGGATTATTTTCCTCGTTAATATCACCTTTAATATCACAATATTTAAATGCTATTAAATTTTTATCCTCTAATTCCTTCAGGTGGTTATTATCAGTAAAATAATTTCCTTCATTGTGAGCTATATTAAGTTTTAAAATTTGATCCTTTTTATATTTATTACAGAATTTATTTTTCACATCAATAACTTTAACCAAGATATCCTTCCCTAAGAATTTAAGGTTTTTATTTTGAAGCAACGCTCCTTTTAATAATCCAGTCTCTATTAAAATTTGAAATCCATTACATATTCCTAGAATAGGACATCCGTTTTCAGCAGATTTTATTACCTCGTTTAATATTTTTGATTTAGCCGCTATCGCGCCTGACCTAAGGTAGTCACCGTAAGAAAATCCTCCAGGAATAACTATTAAATCTGATTTTGGCAAAGAGGAATCTTTGTGCCATACCATTGTATTTTTAAATTGTAGTTTTTCTAAAGCATTCGCAACGTCACGATCACAGTTTGAACCAGGAAATACTATAACAGAAGAATTCATTTAAATTTTTGAAATTTTGTAATCTTCTATAATTAAATTTACTAATAATTTCTTACACATTATGTCAATCTTATCTTTAGCTTTTTTTTCATCATTTTCATTTATGTTAATCTCAAAATATTTACCTTGTCTTATTTCTTTAAGTGTATTCATGCCTAAATTAATCAATGTTTGTTCCACTACTTTGCCTTGTGGATCTAATACATCTTTTTTTAGACAAACTGTAATTGAAAATTTCAATTTATTTTTTTTTAAATTTTATAGGTGCGGCTTTACCAAAGTTAACTTCACTAATATTTGTTTCTTCAGGCATTATTCCAAGTCTTCTTGCGACTTCTTGATAACCTTGTATTATGTTGCCCAAATCTTTTCTGAATCTATCTTTATCTAGTTTTTTTTCTGATTTAGCATCCCAAAGTCTACATGTATCAGGGCTAATTTCATCAGCTAAAACTATTTCCTTTATTTCATTGTTTTTACTCCAAACTTTTCCAAATTCAATTTTAAAATCAATTAATTTAATACCAATGCCTCTAAACATTCCTTGAAGTAGATCGTTAATACGTAAGGTCATTATATCTATTTTCTTAATTTCTTTTTCTGTGGCCCATCCAAAAGTATAAATATGCTCTTTAGCAATTAATGGATCACTTAAATCATCATTCTTATAACAGTATTCTAATAAAGGATTTTCTAGTACCGTTCCTTCTGGTATACCCAGTCTTTTTGTAAGCGAACCAGTAGCTATATTTCTTACTATAAACTCTATAGGAAAAATTTCTGCTTCCTTAATCAGTTGTTCCCGCATATTTAATCTTTTAATAAAGTGAGTTTTAATTCCACAATTATTTAAACTCGTTAGTATATGTTCAGATATTCTATTATTTAAAACACCTTTTCCTTCAACGCTTGCTTTTTTTAAATTATTAAAAGCAGTAGCGTCATCTTTGAAATGTTGGATAATAAAACCTTTTTCATTTGTCTCGTATAAGATTTTTGCTTTTCCTTCGTAGATTTTTTTACCTTTATTCATTTTATTTTTTTAGGCTTCTTTTGAAAATTATATTAATTTTTTTTGTATGATAACTAAAATCAAAGAGTTTTTTTAATTTATTAACAGGTATTTTAGTATTAATTTTCTTATCATTTACAATATTTTCATAGAAAGAGCTATTTTTATCCCATGACTTCATAGCATTTTTTTGAACTAGTAGATAAGCTTCTTCTCTAGTAAACCCAAAAGTCGTCAGTTCTAAAAGAACTCGCTGGGAGAAAATGAGTCCATTTGTAATATTTAAATTTTTAATCATATTTTGAGGGTAAATATTTAAATTTTTAATCACTTCACTCAATCTATTCAAAGCAAAATCCAAAGCAATAGTTGTATCAGGACCAATATTTCTCTCTACTGCAGAATGTGAAATATCTCTTTCATGCCATAACACAATATTTTCAAGCGCAGGAATAACGGCCGACCTTACCAATCTTGCTAGGCCTGTAAGGTTTTCACTTAAAATAGGGTTTTTTTTATGTGGCATTGCCGAAGATCCTTTTTGTTTTTTTCCAAAGAATTCTTCAACTTCTAAAACTTCTGTTCTTTGTAAATGTCGAATTTCAGTAGCAAATCTCTCAATTGAGCTTGCAAAAATTCCTAGTGTAGTAAAAAAATGAGCATGTCTATCTCTTGGTATTATTTGTGTTGATATTGGCTCCACCGAAAGACCAAGTTTTTTTGCTACATGAGCTTCCACTCTTGGATCAACGTTTGCAAATGTTCCCACAGCTCCCGAAATAGCACAAGTAGAAATTTCTTTTATAGCAATTTCTAATCTTTTTTTATTTCTTAAAAATTCTTGATAAAATGTTAAAAGCTTAAGTCCAAAAGTAATAGGTTCAGCGTGTATTCCATGGCTTCTGCCAATACATAATGTATATTTGTGTTTTATAGCTTGTTTTTTAATAATTTTAAGAAGTATTTCGACATCTTTCAATAAAATTTCTCCCGATTGTTTTAGTTGAATATTAAAACAAGTATCCAGTACGTCAGATGAAGTCATTCCTTTATGAAGGTGTCTTGCTTCTTTACCAGCTTTTTCAGTTATAGAAGTCAAAAATGCTATTACGTCATGCTTAACATTTTGTTCTATTTTTAAAATTCTTTTTACATCTACTTTTGCTTTATTTTTAATCTTTTTAACAGTTCCTCTTGGAATAATTTTCAATTTTTCCATAGCTTCTGCGGCTGTTAATTCGATATTAAGCCAAATTGTATACTTATTTTTTTCTTCCCAAATATCTTTAAGTACTTTTCTAGAATATCTTTCAATCATTATTTATATGGAGGAAAATTCAAGCCTTGTTTAGATAAGGTAAAAATTTCGTATCCATCTTTTGTTATACCAATTGTGTGTTCAAATTGTGCGGATAGTTTTTTGTCTTTCGTTACAGCTGTCCATCCGTCACCCAATGTTTTAGTTTTGAAATCACCTTCATTTATCATAGGTTCAATAGTAAAGATCATTCCCTCTTTTAACATTTGCCCAGCACCTTTTTTTCCATAATGTAAAATATTTGGTTCTTTGTGAAAAGTTTCACCTATTCCATGACCACAAAAATCTCTTACCACTGAAAAACCCTCTTTTTCAACATAACTTTGTATAGCAAAACCAATATCCCCTAAGCACACATCTCTAGCAACAGCATTTATTCCCTTCATCATTGAATTATAAGTTGTGGTTACTAGCCTTTTTGCTTTAACAGAAACATCCCCAACATAAAACATTCTACTAGTGTCACCGTGCCAACCATCTTTAAAAACAGTTACATCAACATTTACTATATCACCATCATTTAAAATTTTATCTTTTGGTATACCATGACAAACAACGTGGTTTACAGATGTACAACAAGATTTAGGAAAACCTTTATAAAATAAGGGTGCCGAAGAAGCGTCGTTGTCACCGATAAATTCAAAACATAATTTGTCTATATCACTCGTTGTTATTCCGGGTTTAATTATATTTGAAACCTCATCAAGGGTGGAAGCTGCAATTGAACCAGCTAATCTTGTTTTAGCAAAAGATTCTTGAATTTTTTCAATCATTAATATTATTAAGTTTAATTAATTTATTTAGTTTTATTCCTTTTGAATAAAATTTACAATCATAGCAAATAATTTTTACATTATTTTTTATCGCATATGTTAGTAATTTTGAATAATTTGGATCAATATCACTCGCGATTTTAAACCCTCTACAATTCTCTCTTTGAATTAAGTAAAATAAATAGCTTTTAAAACCTTTCTTGACGGCTTTTATTAAATCATTAATGTGTTTAGCACCACGCTCAGTAACGGAGTCTGGGAATTCTGCAATTTTGTCTTTACGCATCAATGTTACATTTTTTACTTCTAAAAAAGCTTTTTTATTTTTATCTTTAATAAAGAAATCAAATCTAGTGTTCAGACCAAATCTTTGCTCAGGCTCGATTATAATTTGATTTGAAAACCCTTTAATCAAATTATTTTTTAATCCTTCAGCAACGATACTATTTGAGAGATGTGTATTTACACCTACCTTATGTCCATTAATTTCAATTATCTGTAAAGTATATTTAAGCTTCCTTTTCTTATTGTTAGACATGCTGATCCAGACTTTGTTTCCTTTGTCTAAAAGCCCCATCATAGAACCAGTGTTTGGACAATGTGCAGTTATAACCTGACCTTTAACCATAATGTCAGCAAAAAAACGTTTATATCTTTTTATAAACACACCTTGTATTAATGGATTTTCAAAATTCATGTATAAATGTAACAGAATATAATGAAAAAAAACAAAAAAATTAATGCTGCAATTCTTATAATTGGAAATGAAATACTGTCAGGTCGCACTAAAGATTTAAATGTTTCATTTATAGCTGATTGGTTGAATAAGTTTTGTGGAATTTCAGTTAAAGAAGTACGAATAATTCCAGACATTGAAAAAATAATTATTAAAAATGTTTTACAGCTAAGCAATAAGTTTAATTATCTTTTTACTACAGGCGGTATAGGCCCAACCCATGACGATATAACGGCCAAGTCAATTTCAAGAGCTTTTAAACTTAAATATGAATTTCACAAAGAAGCCTATTCAATTCTTGAAAAATATTATGGTAAAAAAAAATTCAATGATGGGAGAAAAAAAATGGCTAAAATGCCAAGTAAAAGTTTTTTAATTCACAATCCTTCTAGTGCAGCGCCAGGTTTTATGATTAGGAATGTTTTATGTCTACCTGGTGTGCCTAAGATTCTTCAATCCATGATAAATAATGCAAGAAAGTTTTTAATACAGGGTGAAAAAATTCAAAGTGAATCTATAAACCTTTACACGGTAGAAAGTAATATTTCAAAAGAGCTAGGCATGTTACAAAAAAAATATATCAAAAATATAGATATCGGGAGCTACCCTTTTTTTAGATTAGGAAAGATTGGAGTTTCTATAGTTATTAGATCTTCAAACATTAAAAAACTTAAATTTTGTTTGGTAGACTTAAAAAAAATAGTTAAATTAAAAAATATTAAAACATTTAAAATTAAAAAATAATATATTATTAAAATTCTTATTTATGAAAATATACGATTGTTTTATGTTCTACGACGAAAAAATGATATTAGATCTTCGTCTTAATTGTCTTGACCCATATATAGATAAATTTATAATTGTTGAAAGTTCTTTTACTCATAGTGGTCAAATAAGAAAATTAAAATTTAATATAAATAATTATCCAAATTTCAAAAAAAAAATAATTTATATAGTTTTAGAAAATCAGCCAGATAATTTAAGTCAAATTTCAGAAAGTGATTCTTTCGATGAAAAAAACTCTAAATATATTTTAAATGCTTTGAAAAGAGAAAACTTACAAAGAAATACAATTGAAAAGGGTTTAGCAGATTCTTCTCCAGAAGATATCGTGATAATCTCAGATGTAGATGAGATTCCTAATTTAGAATTGTTTGATTTTAAAAATATTCAAAATAATATATTTCTTTTTAAACAAAAATTTTACTATTATAAGTTTAATTTAAAACTAGCTACATTTGATTGGTATGGAACTAAAGCTTGTAAAAGAAAAAATTTAATATCTCCACAATGGTTAAGAAATATTAAAGACAAAAAATATCCTTTTTGGAGAATAGACACTTTATTTTCTAAAAAAAAATTTCAAAATATTGAGTTTGTTGCAAACGGAGGTTGGCATTTTTCGAACATGAAATCAGCTGAAGAGATTGAAACAAAGCTAAAAACATATCTTCACCATAGAGAATACGACGTAAAACCTTTGGGAAAAGCAAAAATTGAAGAAATAATGAAAAATAAAAAATCAGTGTATAATCTTAACACTGATACAAAAAATGAAAAAATTGATGGAACACAAGATTTAGTAGTTACAGACACATCTGAGCTCCCTAAGTATTTAAAAATGAATATAAATAAATATAAAGAATGGCTAGATAATTAAATGGCAAATAAAGCAATAGTAACATTAGCAGACTCAAATTATTTTGAACTTTTGTTAGAATTAATTAATTCAATTAACGTTCATGAGAAAAGTAAACATATTTCAATTTGTGTTTTAGATGCTGGATTAACTGAAAACCAACTTAAAATTATTAAAAGCAAAGTATTCATAGTAAAAAAGGCAAATTGGGACATAGAAGTTCCATTTAAAAAAGTAAAAAATAATGAATGGTTGAAGAGTCAAGTTTCAAGAGCTTTCCTTCCTAATTATTTTCCTGAATTTGATAAATATTTATGGATCGACTGCGATGCATGGGTAAATTCTTGGAATTGTGTAGAGCTTTATTTTAAAGCATGTGAAAATGGAAAATTAGGTATCACACAAACTATGGGCCCGGGATACAGGGTAATGGCAAAAGTAAAATGGATTTTTAAAAAATTAGCTTTAGTTAACTCTCAAAATTATAAACATGCTTTATCTTCTGGAATAAATTTATCAGATGCTAGAAAAATTGCCTTTGCTCCACATTTAAATATTGGAGTTTTTTCCTTAGAAAAAAATTCCCCATGTTGGAGTGTTTGGCAAAAAAATTTAAAAAAATCTCTTTCTAAAGGTAAGATATTTGGTTCGGAAGGTTTAGCAATTAACCTAGCTGTTTATGTAGATAATATCGAAACAGAATTCTTGCCTCTTAATTGCAATTGGATAGCAAGCAATCTTCTTCCTTTGTTTGACAAAAGTAGAAACACATTTATTGAACCAAATTTACCTAATAATATAATTGGCATTATGCATTTAGCAGCTGGAATATGGGTTAATGATTTAGATATGAGAACTAATAAAAATGTAGAGATTTCAATTAAAACTTTAGAAGGCGAACACATCAAAAAAAGTTTAAGATTTTTACAATAAAAATTATACAGAATAGTGCAGGACTAGTATATAAAGAGATAAATTTATTTTTTTTACGACTTTAAAACTTTAATGATAATCTCCAAAAAAATTGGTTAAATTTAATGAATAAAAATCCTAAACGATTTGTTTTAGCTTTAGATAATGTTTGGGATAGACATTGGTTTAACGGGTATAAAGAAAGAATTTATATGTGGAGAAAAGCTCTTGCTTCTTTAAATAGTGATGCAGCATCATTAATTGCATGTGGAAATGCAAAATCTTATTTTAAACTTAATATTGAATGTTTAAAAGATCGAAAATAAAATAATCATATGATGAGAAAATTTTATGGCATTGAATTATTAAGATTCCTCGCTTCTCTAACAATAGTGATATTCCACTGGGGTAATTCTTTTGGTTTTTTAAATTTAGATGCAAATAACACCTACGAAAATATTTTTAATATAATTTATTTACATGGAGACGATGCTATATCAATTTTTTTTGTAATTTCTGGTATTGTTTTTTCTAATATTTACCTAGATGAAAAAGATAATAGTTCATTTGTAAATTTTTTTGTAAAAAGATTTGCACGGCTTTATCCATTACATATATTGACTTTAATTCTTGTAATTATTATTCAATTTTTATTTTTGTACATATTTGGAAGCTATCAACTTTATACTTATAACGATCTTTACCACTTTTTTTTAAATATTTTTCTTTTATTGGGTACTGGTTTAGAGGAAGGAAGATCCTTTAACACACCAGTATGGACTATAGCGATAGAAATTTATATTTATTTTGTTTTTTTCTTTCTAATTGCTTACATCAAAAAATATAAAATTTTATTTGTTTTATTAGTTTACTCTTTGATAATAATTATTGATAAAACAAATGCAGTTGAATTAGATTTTATTCGCAAATATTTAAATTTAGCTGGGTTTATTGATTACGCAAGACTTTTTTTTTCTGGAGTTTTTATCTTTCTATTAGAAAAAAAATTTAGAGATTCAAAGTTTTTATATATTGCAACTATATCTTTATTAATTATTGCTTCAGTTATAAAATTTTATTATTTTATATTTATTCCTAGCTTAGTAATGTTTTTCGTTCTAATAGATAAAATAATTACCTCAAGCAAAACTAAAAAAATATTTCAAGTTTTAGGTAGTTTAACCTATTCAATGTATCTACTCCACACTGTTACTTTTCTTTATTTATTATTTATCTTAAAAGTATTTGATAAAGTAAGCATTTTTTATTCTGATATAACTTTTATATTATATGTATTTGGGACAATATTATTAAGCCTGATTTCATTTAATTATTTTGAAAAACCTTTAAATATAAAAATTAGACAAAAATTTTTAAATAAAGAGATAAAATTTGGCAAGATGATTAAATGAAAAAACTTTTAGCGATCATAGTTCTGGGTTTGTTGTGGAGCAACACCTCAAGTGCAACACCTCCAAAAAATAAGTGGTCCCCATCAATGGAAAAATGGAAGAGGGATTTTCCTAAAGTAGAATACCCACCTAATGATTGCAAATTTTGTACCG
>MDTC01008553.1_pt1 | contig 15724 bp, 16 predicted proteins | sample 811181 | NCBI WGS metagenome assembly MDTC01 (sample SAMN05326644, study PRJNA326480) | marine metagenome | isolation source: seawater | place: Pacific Ocean: North | collected 2011
AAAAACGGGAGACCGCATCGCTGCAATCTCCCGTTTGGTACCCGGAGCGGGACTTGAACCCGCACGACCCTTTGGGTCAACAGATTTTAAGTCTGTCGTGTCTACCAATTCCACCATCCAGGCAAGTGGCCTCATTGAGACCAAGCAAATTTAGGCTAAAAAAAGAGGACAACAGCGTCTTTTAAAGCGCCTTGCTCCACCCCTCAGCGATCGTCTTTCCTGCGCCCGAATTTCGGCGCGCATAGGCCTCGGCTTTTACGCCTAAAAGTCGAGCAGACTCCAAATCGAGAAAGGCCCCTCCGATGGCGACGCATAACGCTGCACGAGAATCGCAAACAGTCAAACCCTCCGCCTTTTCCAAAGCAGCTACTTCTGCAAACCTCGCCACACGCGGTCCGACAAGGATCCACTTACCATGGGCAGCCGGCTCAAGTGTATTGTGCACACCTTGGCCAAATCCACCCCCAACAACAGCGAAATCAGCCACCGCATAGGCATCTAGCAACTCCCCTGTGGCATCGACGATGAGCACATCACCGTCAGGTAAATCCGCCCGAGCGTTTTCCGCCCGGTGCGCGCTCCACACCACCGGTCGTGCACCAGCGGCCTCCCACCGAATCGCCTCAGCGGCAATGCCTGCGGACGTCCATTCATGGGGCACAACAATGGCGCACTGGCCTTTTTGCCATGCTAAACGTGCGGCGTCCCATTCCGGTTGCCAAGCACTTCCCACCACCAAGCAAGGACGCTTGTTCACCCACGCCTGCAAGGCTTCGTCGGGATTGTGTTGACTAACAGCCTCGAGCACGCGATCAAACCGGGGGTCGCCACCCACATCCGCACTGATACCGTACATCTTTAGGATTGATAAAGACGACTCAGTTTGAACCCAAATACTTCGCATAGCCTTCCAGGCCTGTCGTTGGTAGCCACCACCAAACCTAAACGGCCACCGTCCCGGTAAGACATGGCCGGCAAAAAGTCCGACGGGTACTCCAGTTGTGGTCAACAATGACACCAACGTTGGCCAGACATCGTACTTGGCGAACAGCAATCCTTTGAGGTGCGTGGGACCGCCCGCAGCTTCAATGAAGTACCGAACCGCAGCATCCACGTCGAGCGGCATCGCCGTTACATGGTCCGTTGCCGCCCACCACTCCGGTTGACGGTGAGCGAACGCATCCCACCCAGAGGCACTGTAAAACGAAAGCAAAAATGCGTCCTCTGGATGCAAGGTGCGCCACGCCTCCATCACCGGTCGGGCTTGTTCGTACTCACCGACAGAAGCACAATGAAACCACATCCACTGCTGCCCCGGTTTGAGCCGGGCCGTGGCACTACGCAGTGCATCCAACCGGTTCCTTCGCATGGCCAGCCAACCCCGAGCTTTGGCATGGCCGCACGCCGCTGCTGTGGCAATTCCCACGCGGTATAACCGCATCACAATGCCGTGTCCAAAACTGCCCATTAATACCAATGCTCGACGGATGATGACCGCTTGTAGATGTGGAAGACCCAGCCTACTTGCAGCGAAACAAACCGGTCAGTGCGCGGTCCTTCGTCCACCTGCTGTGTATCAAAATTCATCGGACGCTGAGGCCACGTCCTGGCCTGCCAAAATTCCAGACCGCCAAACCAATTGACCAATCCATTGTCGCTCATCTGCCAGTACCCCAAAAATTCCTTGACAGCCACCCCCCAGGTCAGCCGATCGTAACCTGACAAGTAAGGCTGGGTGAGCTGGGTAATCGGGTTTTCGGTGTTTTCGAAATGGATGCGATGGTGGATGGAACCCACACCGGCCAAGACCAAAATCCCGGCGTTTGGATTCTTACCTCGTAGCGGAAATAGCTTACCACCGTCAAGGGTAAACAACCCGCTACGTCCGGAAATGGTGAGCAATGCGACCTGGCCTTCATTATCAATCAAATCGCCATTGGGGGTAAGAAGATTGGAAAGCACCCCTTCTTCATCCACGCCGAAACCAAATCCGAAATTGGCCGTAGCACCGGCAAACCAGCCCGAACGGAATTTGACGTGAAAGCCCGTCCCAAACACACCCCCGTTGCCAAACCGATCACCCAAGTCTCCCAAGGCGGCACCTCCGCCACCGTGGACGTGAATGTGCGGCGAAAACAATGAACTGTCTCGCACGGAACGCTGGCCCCATACCGGCGAACACGTCAAGGCCAGAAGCAACACGGAAAATACGAAAGCAGTTGATTTCATAGCTGCGTGCAAGTTACCAATGCGGTGTTAGCTTTTTTGAATCATTGGGAAGATAAGCGCACTGGACCGAGGTATTTTTGAAATTCATCTCCGGTTTGTGAATCAGAAAATCCATATGGTTGACCTCGTTGGTCAACACGCCAAAATCCAAACGGAACTTGACGAAGCCATAAGCCGTGTCATGTCTACGGGTGCATTCGTCAAAGGGCCGGAAGTGGCAGCATTTGCAGAAGAGTTGGCGGAATTTACCGGAGCAAAGCATGTGATTCCCTGTGGAAACGGCACCGACGCCTTGCAAATTGCGCTGATGGCGCTGGATGTAAAACCAGGCGATGAAGTCATAACCACCGGTTTTACCTTCATCTCCACCGTTGAAGTGGTTGCTTTGCTGGGGGCCAAACCGGTACTCGTTGATGTGCATCCAGACACCTTTACCATGGATCCGGAGCAAGTGCGGTCCGCCATCACACCCCGGACCAAAGCCATCGTACCGGTGCACTTGTTTGGTCAAATGGCCGACATGGACGCCCTGATGGAAATTAGCGAATCAAGCGGAGTACCCATTATCGAAGACAACGCCCAAGCCATTGGTGCCGACTGGTGCGGCGATGCGAACCGCCACGGGCAATCGGGCACGTTTGGTCTGATGGGTACAACCAGTTTTTTTCCCTCCAAAAACCTCGGTTGTATGGGCGACGGTGGTGCCATCTTAACCTCTGACGCTGCAGCAGCCAAACGTTGCCAGCAGATCGCAAATCACGGAATGACCAAACAATACCAACACGATGTGGTCGGTGTCAATTCTCGTTTGGACGGATTGCAAGCTGCCATTCTCCGGGTAAAACTGAAGCATCTAAGGGGATATATCGCAGCACGCCAAGCAGCCGCACTGCGGTATGATGCCTTGTTCGAACATTGCTCCGGTCTGCGCATTCCGGTGCGGGAGCATCGCAGCTCCCACGTGTTTCACCAGTATACCTTGAAAATTGAAAACGGTAAGCGGGATGCCCTTCGGGAACATTTAACCGAACAAGGAATTCCCTCGGGCATTTATTACCCAGTACCAGGGCATGCTCAGCGCGCATTTTCGCAATTTCAATACCAATCCAATGCGTACCCCGTGAGTTCTAAACTCGCACAAAACGTTCTCTCATTGCCTATGCACACTGAATTAAATGAAGAACAGCAGCAGCTCATCTCGGATGCAATCTGTAAATTTATCCATCAATAAAAAGCAATGAAGATAGCGGTAGTTGGAACAGGATACGTCGGCCTCGTCACGGGAACTTGCTTTGCGGAAACAGGCAATGATGTAATCTGCGTTGACATTGATCAGCAGAAAGTCGCCTCCATGAAAGCGGGTAACATTCCGATTTATGAACCTCACTTGGACGTGTTATTTGAGCGCAACATCAAGGCGGGTCGCCTGGCCTTCACGACTTCCTTATCAGAGGCGGTGGCCGACGCCAAATTGATCTTCCTTGCTCTTCCCACGCCCCCCGGCGGGGACGGGTCAGCCGATTTAAGCTACGTCCTAGGGGTAGCGGACCAGCTGGGTAAGATGATCCGGGACTACAAGGTCATTATCGATAAAAGCACAGTGCCAGTCGGGACTGCTGAAAAAGTATACTCAGCGGTGTCCGCGAATGCGACCGTTGATTTCGACATCGTCTCCAACCCAGAATTCCTGCGAGAAGGATTCGCAGTGGCCGATTTCATGAAGCCCGATCGCGTCGTCATCGGATGCTCAAGCGCCCGAGCCCAAAAACTCATGGAAGAGCTCTACAAGCCATTCGTACGCCAGGGCAACCCCATCATATTCATGGACGAGAAAAGTGCAGAGCTCACGAAATACGCTGCCAATTCCTTCCTTGCAACGAAAATCACCTTTATGAACGAAGTAGCTAACTTCTGTGAGTTGGTCGGGGCAGACGTGGACAAGGTCCGCCGTGGCATGGGTACGGATACGCGCATCGGATCACGTTTCCTCTTCCCAGGCATCGGATACGGTGGCAGCTGCTTCCCAAAGGACGTTCAAGCCTTGCACAAAAGCGGACAGCAAACTGATTTTGAATTCGGCATATTAACGAGCGTAATGCGGGCCAATGAGGCCCAGAAAACCATCTTGTTCGACCCGCTTCGGGACTACTTCCAAGGTGACCTGAACAACAAGAAGATTGCCTTGTGGGGGCTGGCCTTCAAACCTGAGACGGACGACATTCGCGAAGCACCCGCATTGTATATGGTAGACAAACTCACGGCCGCAGGCGCTGAAGTAGTGGCATTTGATCCGGAAGCCATGGACAACGTTCGCGAAAGCATCGGCGATCAGATTCAATATGCCTCAGGGCATATGGAGGCGCTGGACGGTGCCGATGCTTTGCTCATCTGCACCGAATGGCAGGTGTTCCGCAACCCAAATATGGAAGAAGTCAAATCTCGGTTGTCAGCACCCGTTATTTTTGATGGGCGCAACTTGTACGAATTGGACACCATGCGCGACCAAGGGTTCTATTACAAGAGCATCGGCCGTTCAACCGTTCACCCCGTTTGATGAAGCGCGTACTCATCACCGGAGCGGCTGGTTTCTTGGGTTCACACCTGTGCGATCGGTTCATCGCCGAGGGCTTTCAGGTCGAGGCCATGGACAACCTCATCACGGGCGACTTGAAAAACCTCGCTCACCTGCAGGATTGCCCCCATTTTACATTTCACCAGCACGACGTTACAGAATACATCAATATTGACGGTCACCTAGACCACATCCTGCATTTTGCCTCACCGGCATCGCCCATTGACTACCTGAAGATTCCGATCCAAACCCTGAAAGTCGGCTCACTCGGTGTCCACAATTGTTTGGGGCTCGCCAAACACAAAGGCGCCCGAATCACCATCGCCTCAACCAGCGAGATTTATGGTGATCCGCAAGTGCATCCCCAGCACGAAGAATACTTTGGCCACGTAAACACAATTGGGCCGCGCGGCGTTTACGACGAAGCCAAGCGCTTCCAAGAATCCATCACCATGGCTTACCACCGCTATCACGGTTTGGAAACGCGTATCGTTCGGATTTTCAACACCTATGGACCGCGCATGCGGTTGAACGACGGCCGGGCACTTCCTGCCTTCATTGGCCAGGCGTTGCGCGGCGAAGACTTAACTGTGTTTGGCGATGGAAGGCAGACCCGCAGCTTTTGCTACGTCGATGACCTTGTTGAAGGCATTTATCGGCTGCATTTCTCGGATGAGACCCGTCCGGTCAACGTGGGCAACCCTGATGAAATCACCATCGGAGAATTCGCCGAAGAAATCATCGCTCTCACCGGCACGGACCAGAAAGTCGTGTACAAGCCTTTACCGGAAAATGATCCCAAGCAACGCCGCCCCGATATTACCCGGGCAAAAGAAATTCTCGGTTGGGCACCCGCTATCGAACGCGCAGAGGGATTGAAGCGCACATATGCGTATTTTCAGACCCTTACCCCGGAAGAGTTGAACAAGTCAGAACACAAGGATTTTCAGGTCTTCAAGAGAAGCCAAGCAATGGAATACCACGCACACGAAACCGCGGTCATTGACCATGGAGCCTCCATCGGAGCGGGTACAAAGATTTGGCACTTCAGCCATATCATGCCCAATGCTGTGCTCGGTGAACGATGCAACATCGGACAAAACGTCGTAGTATCGCCCGGCGTGGTTTTGGGAGCGAACGTCAAGGTCCAGAACAACGTAAGCATCTACGAAGGTGTCACATGCGACGACGATGTATTCCTGGGACCGAGCTGCGTGTTCACCAATGTGACCAACCCGCGCAGCGCCGTCAGCCGCCGTGGAAAATATGCCCGCACCCGCGTCGGAAAGGGCGCTAGCATAGGGGCCAACGCCACCATCGTTTGTGGCCACGATATCGGTGCGTACGCCTTCATTGGCGCTGGAGCAGTGGTTACCAAAGATATCCCCGCTTATGCCTTGGTTGTCGGAAATCCGGCCCGTCAGCTAGGTTGGATATCTGCCTTCGGCCACCGGCTGGAGTTTGATGAAAATGGACAGGGCATATGCGCTGAGAGCGGTGAGGAATACAGTTTAATTCAAGACTCAGCAGGCAATTCGGCTGTTGTTAAACAAGAGGAAAATGGGAATGCATGAAAAGTTATTGAACGGCGAAGCAACGATGAGCGTGGTGGGGTTGGGCTATGTTGGGCTGCCCATTGCTCTGGCTTTTGCCAAACACATTAAAGTCATCGGGTTCGACATCAACGCCGAGCGAGTCGAGATGATGTGTAACCACATCGACCCGTCTGAAGAATTAGAAGCCTCCGATTTTGACGGGTGCGATATCACGTTTACGGCCAACCCAGAAGATTTGAAGCAAGCTCAGTTTCACATCGTCGCTGTGCCTACGCCCATCAACCGATCGAACCGTCCCGATTTAAAGCCGTTGCTGGGCGCATCTGCGGCCGTGGGCGCTGCCTTAAAGCCTGGCGACTACGTCGTCTATGAATCCACGGTATATCCTGGTTGCACAGAAGAAGATTGTGTACCTGTACTGGAAGAGATCAGCGGATTGAAATTCAACACCGATTTCAAGGTGGGCTACAGCCCCGAACGCATCAATCCCGGGGACAAGGTCAACACCATTGAGACCATTGTCAAAGTCGTCAGTGGTTCCTGCGCCGAAAGTGCTGATCATATCGCCCGCACGTATGATCTCGTTGTCAAAGCCGGCACTCACAGGGCTTCGAGCATCAAAGTCGCAGAAGCCTCCAAAATCATCGAGAACACCCAACGCGACGTCAACATCGCCCTCATCAACGAATTGAGCATCATATTCGAGCGCATTGGTATAAATACGTACGAAGTGCTCGAGGCTGCCGGTACGAAGTGGAACTTCTTGAAATTCAGTCCCGGCCTTGTCGGTGGACACTGCATCGGCATTGACCCATATTACCTAACCTGGAAATCGGACAAACTTGGTTACCACGCCAGGGTCATCAATTCCGGCCGATTTGTCAACGACGCCATGGGTGCACATGTAGGTAAACAGGTGGTAAAGCGCATGCTTGCTCAAGGCCTCAACCCCCTTGATTCCCGCATCCTGGTTATGGGCCTCACCTTCAAAGAGGATGTTGCGGACATCCGCAATACCAAGGTTACCGACGTCATCCATGAATTGAAGAGCTACAATATTGACGTCGACATTATCGATCCATTTGCAAGCCCAGAAGAAGTGGAAAACGAGTACGGACTAACCATCAAAGATGCTCCCGACAGCGATGCCTATGATGCCATCATTTTGGCCGTCGGCCATGCGCCTTATACGGCCATGAATGAAGCGGATTTCGCCGAACTGATGCGGAATGACAACGGTGTCTTCGCCGACCTGAAAGGCCTTTACCGAGGAAAAATCAAAAACCTCGAATACTGGAGCCTGTAAACACCTGCACATGCGCAATTTCAACGCAATACTCGTCACCGGAGGCGCCGGATTCATCGGATCCCACGTTGTCCGAAAACTGCTTTCCAACCGCCCGAGGGCCAAGGTGGTTAACCTCGATGCCTTGACGTATGCCGGTAACCTGGAAAACCTACGCGACGTAGAGTCCAACCCTCGTTACACCTTCGTTAAAGGCGATATCCAAGACGCAGCATTGATTGAACGTCTTTTTGTAGAGTACACCTTTGACGCAGTGGTTCATTTGGCAGCGGAAAGTCACGTGGACCGTAGCATCGAGAACCCCATGGCGTTCCTCGAGACGAATATCCTTGGAACCGCGACGCTGCTCAACGCTGCCCGTTCTGCTTGGGCCAATAGCACAAGCGACCGGTGTTTCTACCATATTTCTACAGACGAGGTATATGGTTCACTCGGTGCTGAGGGGCTTTTTACCGAAGAGACGCCTTATGACCCAAGGAGTCCATACAGTTCCTCGAAGGCGTCCAGCGACCACCTAGTCCGGGCCTGGCACCACACCTATGGTTTACCCGTGGTGATCTCGAATTGTTCCAACAATTACGGCGCGTATCAATTCCCAGAAAAGCTCATCCCGTTGATGATCCGGAATATTCGCGACGAGCGGCCCCTGCCCATATACGGGGATGGGATCAACGTTCGCGACTGGCTCTGGGTCGAGGACCATGCTTCGGCCATTGACGTCATCCTTCATGAAGGGGCGGAAGGAAGGACCTACAACATCGGCGGCCTCAACGAATGGAAGAACATAGATCTGGTGCACGAACTCATACGCCTAGTCGATATGGCGCTAAAGCGCACCGAAGGAAGTTCCAGAAAACTCATCACCTTCGTCAAGGACCGAGCAGGCCATGACTTTCGCTATGCCATTGACGCATCGCGAATCGAGTCCGAATTGGGATGGAAGCCCTCCATTACATTTGAGCAAGGCCTCGCGGCCACGGTGGAGTGGTACCTCAACAATGGGGAGTGGCTCGACTCCGTGACCTCCGGAACGTACCAACAGTATTACGATACCATGTACGGCAACCGAGGCTGATGGGGTGGTTACAGCATCTGCGTTCAGGCCGCAAAACATCCCTCAAACCGGCCTTTGACGGACCGGAATTGGCCATAGGTAACGCATTGCACATCGATGTGCACTCCCATATTGTACCGGGCGTGGATGACGGTTGTTCCAGAATCGAAGAATCCTTAGCACTCATTGAACGACTGGTGGAAATGGGCTACAAAGGTGCTGTCGCCACACCCCACATCCATTCCGACATTTACCCGAACAACCGGCACACATTGGTTCCTGCCTTTGAGCAACTGAAAACCACCACCGCGCAGCGCTGGCCAGAATTCTCTCTGCAATTGGCCGCCGAGTACTTCCTAGATGAGCACTTCACAGATTGCATTGCTGCCGGAGACCTATTGCACTTCCATGCTGTTGATGACATTGGTCAACCGGTAAAGTGCGTGCTGTTTGAATTTGGATTTCATGAGCCGCCCATTAACCACGAGCAGGTCATCTTTGATTTGCAGATGGCCGGTTACACCGGAGTGTTGGCTCACGCCGAACGCTATCCCTATTGGCACTCCAAGCCGGGCGAGGTTCAAGCCCTCGCAGACCGAGGAATTTGGATTACGGTCAATGCAGCAAGCCTCGCCGGTGCATATGGACCCGAGATGTACCGAGTAGCGCATGCATTACTCGAAAACGGCACCGCCAAGATGATTTGTTCGGATGCGCACGGAATGCGCCACATGGACAGCGTCAAGGCCATTTCGAAGTCTCCGGTAGTTCACCGGTGGATCGATGCCGGTGACGTGCTCAGTCGCTCTGTAAAGGCTTAATTACCGACAGGAGCGAGCTTGACTTGGAGCCCGTCCAATTCGTCTGTCAAATGGAGTTGGCACCCCAGGCGACTATTATCCTCAACGAAAAACGCCTCATCCAACATGTCCTCTTCGTCGTCTGACTTATCTGGCAGATTGTGGTCGCTTCCCACGTAAACATGGCAACTGGCGCACATCGCCATCCCGCCGCACGTACCCTCTACAGGCAACTCTGCGCTCTTGCAGAGTTCCATCATGTTCATGCCCATATCTGTAGGAGCGTCCAGCTCGTGCACTTTGCCATCGCGGTCGGTGACACTCACGCGAATTGTATTGTCCATGGTTTAACCTTCAAATCCATTTACCCCATTGACGGTGGTGTACTTCAAAACTAGGTTTTTATCTGGGTAAATGCGCTTGAACGCACTTTGTACCATCAACGTCGCCTCGTGGAAGCCGCACAGGATTAGTTTCAACTTACCCGGGTAGGTATTGATATCACCAATAGCGTAAACACCGGGGACATTCGTACTGTAATCAAACGTATCGACCTCCACGGCATTCTTGGTAATGTTGAGGCTCCAATCGGCAATGGGCCCCAACTTAGGACTCAACCCGAAGAGCGGAACCCAATGGTCAGTAGCGATGGTATGGTTGCCGTCGGCCTTTGTTTTTATCTCAATAGATTTGAGTTGCCCATCCCCGTTTACGCCAATTACTTCAGAGTCGGTCATCAAATTAACGCGGCCCGCTGCCGCCAAATCCATAACCTTTTGCACACTGTCCAGGTGACCGCGGAATTCCTTACGCCGGTGCACCAGCGTAACTTCAGACGCCACGCCTTCTGCAAGAAAAATTGTCCAGTCCAACGCTGAGTCACCTCCGCCAGAAATCACGACCTTCTTGTCACGGTAAAACTCGGGGTCCTTTATAATGTATTCTACCCCCTTGTCTTCGAAATCGGCCAACTGTGGAACCGGCGGCTTTCGCGGCTCAAAGCATCCCAAACCTCCAGCGATAGCAATGATGGGGGCACGGTGATGCGTACCTCGGTTAGTGGTCACGATGAATTGATCTTCATCGTCCTTCTCAATTTGCTCAGCGCGTTCACCCAAGGTGAAGCCGGGCTTAAATGGCTCAGCCTGTTCCATGAGACGATCCACCAACTCTCCCGCCAAAATCGAAGGGTATGCGGGAATGTCGTAAATAGGTTTCTTTGGATAAATCTCAGCGCATTGGCCGCCAGGTTGTGGCAAGGCATCAATCAGGTGACACCGCAGTTTGAGGAGTCCGGCCTCAAACACCGTAAACAGGCCGCATGGACCCGCTCCAATAATCAGAATGTCCGTTTGGATCATGGATCGTTTTCTCCGAGTGTTACTACGCGTAAATCGAACGCGAAATTAGTCATTCAACAACATGAGTGCACGGATGTTCGAGGGAAACTCAAGCGCTATTCCAATTGATGGCTTCAACTTTAACCACTTCAGGTGCTGCCTGGCGAATGGCCTGCTCAACCCCGCCCTTCATGGTCATGTGAATCATCTCGCAATCGGCACAAGCGCCGTGCAATTTCACCTTCACGTGATGCTCTTTTGTCACCTCGACTAAGCTGATGTTGCCCCCGTCCGCTTCGAGGTAAGGCCTCAAACTCTCAAGGGCCCGTTCGACGCGTTCGCTGATGTCTACTAATTCTGCCATTAATCAATGGATTTTCCTAATTCCGTGAGCAAGTTAGCCAAGACCGCACGGAAAGCAGCAGCGGCTGGTGAATCGCCTTGGAGCATAGCCGGCCGGCCCGCGTCTCCCGCCTCGCGGATGGATTGCACCAGGGGAACTTCACCCAAGAAGGGCGCATCGACATCCTCCGCCAATCGCTTCGCGCCGTCCCGCCCAAAAATATCGTAACGGCGGTCGGGCAAATCCGGTGGAACGAAATATGCCATGTTCTCTATGAGGCCGAGTACGGGCACGTTGATAGAGTCCAATCGGAACATCCCGACGCCCTTGCGCGCATCGGCCAGAGCCACCTCCTGCGGCGTGCTTACGACAACCGCTCCTGTCAGTGGAACATCTTGCACCATAGATAAATGAATGTCCCCGGTGCCGGGCGGCAAGTCAATGAGCATGAAATCCAGCTCCCCCCAATTCGCATCCGTGAACAACTGGCCTAAGGCGCGGCTTGCCATCGGACCGCGCCAAACGATGGCCTGGTTGGGGTCGGCAAAGAACCCAATAGAAAGCACCTTAACGCCGTACTGTTCCACCGGCTGAATCAGGCTTTTCTCACCGATGGTCACCGGTTCTGGCTTGGCCTCGGTAACATCAAACATAGTGGGCACGCTCGGCCCGTAGATATCAGCGTCGCAGAGCCCCACTTTGTAGCCGAGCTGGGCCAGGCCCACTGCAAGATTGGCCGCAACTGTGCTTTTGCCCACGCCACCCTTTCCGGAAGCAATGGCGATAACGTGCTTCACGCCCGGCAACACCTTGCGCGTCTCCGGTGTGCGCTCCTCAGCCTTCACGCCTACCACGGCGATAGAAAACTTAGCGTCTGTGCCGAATGCCCGTTCCAATGCGAACTGGATTGCTTCTTCGACACGCTGGCGTGCGTGCATTGCAGGGTTCGCGGTTTTGACGGTGACGTCGACATAGCCTTCTGAGACCGCGTTGACTTCCACCCAACCTAAGGTCACCACGTCCTTGCCCAATTCCGAATCCAACACTCCCTTCAAGGCCTCCAGTACTGCTTCTTCAGTCCAATTCATCGCCGTTTCTTTCACTCACAAAGTTCGACATTTCTTACCATTCGCCCGCCTTCCAAGGGTCCCAAAAAACCCCATCAAACCCCATAACCTGGTTATCAAAGACCTCCACCCCTTCTGCGCGCAGTTGGTCGACCATGGGAGCCTCGACAGGGAAGTGCACCGCACCGGTGAGCAGGCCCAAGCGATTGACCACCCGGTGCGCCGGTACCGGGGGCATTTCCCCGAAGCACTGATTCAATGCCCAACCGACACGGCGGGAGGCTCCTGAAGCACCTATGCATCTGGCAATGGCCCCATACGTTGAGACGCGACCCGCAGGGATAAGGCGTGTCAAGTCATACACGGCCCGTTTGAACTCGTCCGGGGGAAGGGTGGCCATCTTCAAATTTGGATTTGCAGGTAATGGATCTTCTTGCCTTGCTTCAACCACATCTGCTCGTAAAAGGTCTTGACCTCGAGCAGTTCCCTCATCTCTTTCGGCACACGGTGCACCAGTTCTCCATAAACATCCGCACTGTCGTAGTTGATCTGGTAACCAGCCTCCACATAGCTCTCTTTTGACAATTCATAGAGCAGCGCACTGTCGCTCTTGATGTGGATGATGCTGTCCGGTTGGAGGATGCTACGGTAGCGTTTTTCGATGAACACAGAAGACGTGATTCTTTTGGTTCCCCTCTCGTCTTTGGGCTGCGGATCGCTGAAAGTCAACCAAATTTCACTTACTTCGCCTGGAGCAAAGAACCGCTCAATAAACTCAATCCGAGTTCGCAAAAACGCAACGTTCAGAATGTCCTCCTCATTGATGGTTTTGGCACCACGCCACACCCGTTGACCTTTTATGTCCACTCCAATGTAATTGCAATCGGGGTTGCGCCGGGCCTGGGCAATCGTGTACTCTCCTTTTCCACATCCTAACTCCAACACGATCGGATTGTCGTTACCGAAGACCTCTTGCGACCACCTTCCTTTCAATTCGTAATCCGATCCCTCAATGGCTTCGCTCAGCGGCGGTTCGAATACGCGATCGAAGGTGGCCAACTCCTTCCATTTTGCCAATTTCCCTTTGCCCATAGCCCGTCAAAATTACTGAACTTCGCACGGATGCATACGGACTCTTCTTTCCAACCCTCGGTCCTGTTTGCCATCCTCGATTGGGGCATGGGGCACGCTACCCGAATGGCGCCGTTGATTCAGCATGCGATCGACCGAGGATGGGTCGTTCACGTGGGTACCAAAGGCACGGCACTCGCCTTTCTCAAAAGTCAGTTCGCCGGGCAGCCCATTGTTTTTCATTACAAACCAGGGCCAGAGATTACGTATGCCAAGCGTGGCACGATGCTTAAAATCGTCAGGCAGATACCGGGCTTCCTGAAAGGAATATCAGATGAAATCAAGTGGACGACTGCCATCGTCGAAGCGCACGACATCACCCACATCGTGAGCGACAACTGTTATGGCGTTCGCCATCCGGAGGTGCCCGCCGTACTCATATCTCATCAGTTGCAGCTGCCCGTTCCGAGGGGACTCGAACGGGCCGCACGCCTGTTCGTTCAGCAACACGCCAAAAAATTCCGTGCGGTCTGGATCCCCGACGACAACAAGGCCCGGCTGAGTGGCAGACTGGCTTTCAAACATCCTGCGCTACAAGCCCGGTGCATAGGCATACTCTCTCGGCTTCCCTTGGACGTGCAGGCGGGACCGTGGAAAAAAGTAGGTATGGTGAGCGGACCGGAGCCCCACCGCAGTTTGATGGAACAAGCGCTTATAGCCTGGATGAAGACCACCGATGAACCGGCGTTGTTAATTGCAGGACGACCGGGTGCTGCTTCGCACGTAGATGGCCTCGTAACCATTTGGCCCAATCCCAACGCTGAGGAATTGGCGAGCGCGCTGAAAGGAGCAGAGACCATCGTCTGCCGCTCGGGGTATTCTTCCTTACTGGACATGGCCGCGTTGGGTAAGTGTCCGGTTCTAATTCCCACACCTGGACAACCAGAACAAGTCTACCTCGCGAGGCACTGGGCCAAAATGTTCGGCATTGCCACCTGCACTCAAAAGCAACTCGAGTCTGGACAACTGCCGACTCCAACCGGAGCCGTTCCCCGCCTCGAAGCCAATGCGGCAGCTCGACTCGCGTTAGACGAATTGGTAGCTTCCGCGTAACTTCGAGCAGTGGAACAACCGCTGAACGACGAACACTTCATGCGCCTCGCCCTGGCAGAGGCCCGGCACGCGTTTGAGCATGACGAAGTGCCTGTTGGCGCGGTCATTGTCGCCCGAGGGCAAGTGATTGCCCGTGCACACAACCTGTGCGAACGGTTGAATGATTTTACGGCACATGCGGAGATGCAGGCCTTCACAGCTGCATCCGAATTTCTCGGTGGAAAACACCTCGACCAGTGCACATTGTATGTTACCCTGGAGCCCTGTCCGATGTGCGCCGGAGCAGCATTCTGGACTAGGATCGGACGAATTGTATTCGGTGCATCCGACGCCAAACGTGGCTACCGAACGTGGATGAATCCGGGGCAAGTCAGTTTGACTCATCCCAAAACCACGGTCGATAGGGGCGTATTAGAAGAGGAGTGCAGTCAACTCCTTAAGGACTTTTTTGCCGCCAAGCGAAACCAGCGGTGAAGGCGTGGTGATTACCTTTGGCAGTGCTCCCTCATGCTCAACCTCACCAAAGAATACCTTCAGCAGCTCAATGAGCGCATCGACGCCGGAAAAGATTCCGAGCTGAGGGCTTTGTTGCAGGAATTGCACGCGACGGACATCGCAGAGGTTATTGATCGGATGAATTTCGACCATGCGAGCTACCTCTTTCGCCTGCTGGACAACGAGGCGAAGGCAGATGTCCTCATCGAATTGGACGAAGAACAGCGGTCGGACCTGCTCAGTGCGATGACCGCGGAGGAGATAGCAGAAGAGGTCTTGGAAAACCTGGACTCGGATGATGCGGCAGACGTCATGGGCGAGCTGCCGGAGACCAAAGCCGAGGAGGTCATTGGCCTTTTGGAGGACGAAGAACAAGCCTCAGACATCCGAGATCTGCTGAATTACGAAGACGGCACCGCTGGTGCTCTTATGGCAAAGGAACTTGTGAAAGTTCACGGCGAGTGGACGGTCACCCGGGCCATCCGCGAAATCCGCCGGCAAGCCGAGGAGCTTCACCAGGTGTATACGGTATACGTAGTCGACGCTGACGATCGTCTCACCGGAAGGCTCAGCCTTAAGCACCTGCTACTGGCTGCCGAAAGCACACGTTCGCTCATCAGCGAGCTGCAATCCCAAGGAGATATAGTCACCATTCTAGCGGAAGAGCCAGAAGAGAAGGCCATCAAACTAATGGAACGCTACGACCTGGTTGCCCTGCCCGTCGTCGATAAAGAAGGTCGACTGCTCGGCCGTATCACCATTGACGATGCCGTCGATG
>MDTC01164538.1_pt1 | contig 15724 bp, 13 predicted proteins | sample 811181 | NCBI WGS metagenome assembly MDTC01 (sample SAMN05326644, study PRJNA326480) | marine metagenome | isolation source: seawater | place: Pacific Ocean: North | collected 2011
AGCTTGTAACCCTGAAAGGCCGTTCCGTAAGCACCATCCAAAAGCAAGATGCGTTGTCGGATGAGCTGTTGCAGTTGGGTTGTTTTAGCGGTCAAAGGGCGGGTAGGTGGGTTCGCGGTGGCCTTAGCGCCTGGCATAGGGGAATCTCAGGGAGTGTCAGTTACTGTTCAGCCTAGCCAAGGTTTAGCGTCGGAACAATTGAAGTACTTGGAGACTTCTTTGAGCAAAACTAATAGTTATCTACCTCATTAACCGGCCCGGGTATATAATAGCTGGCCATGACGCGGTATGTGCGTCCCGCTTAATCAGAGTGAATGCAGCGATAATGATCAACATATCGTCCAGTGCGCAAACCTATCTGCAAGGACTTTTAGCCAAGCAGGAAGATGCCGACGTCTCAATCCGTATATTTGTTGCTCAGCCCGGTACGCCGCAAGCTGAGACCTGTATTGCCTACTGTCGCCCAGGGGAGGAGCAGGAAGGGGATATAGCGGTTGAATACGAGGGGTTTAGAGCTTGGTTTGAGGGGCGTAGTGAGCCGTATTTAGAAGACGCCGAAGTTGATTATCAAGAAGACCAGATGGGTGGGCAACTGACGATCAAAGCACCGAATGCACGAGTGCCAAAAGTGGGCCCAGATGCGCCTATTGAGGATCGCGTCAATTATGTTCTGTATAACGAAATTAACCCTGGTCTGGCGGCGCACGGTGGGGTCGTATCGTTGGTCGAAATCACTACAGAAAATCGAGCGGTGTTGCAGTTCGGCGGCGGTTGCCAAGGATGTTCTGCGGTCGACATTACGCTAAAAAGCAGCGTTGAAGGCACGCTTTTGGAGCAAGTGCCTGATCTTACCGGGGTGGTTGACCATACCGACCATTCCTATACCGACAACGCCTATTTCAGCTGAGGCGTTGCCTAATTGAGAGCTTAATTGAAGCGCTTTTCGAGGTGTCGGTGCAACTCGTGCAACATTGCCTCGGTTTCCGTCCAGCCCACACATGCGTCAGTAATGGATACGCCGTACTTTAGGGCGCCGGTCGCATCGATGCTCTGACTGCCAGGTTGCAGATGGCTTTCAATCATTACCCCCGTGATGTCGTTGTTGCCATCGGCGATTTGAGCCCCGACACAATTCAACACGCCGTGCTGTTTGCTGTAATCTTTATTCGAGTTTGCGTGCGAGCAATCCACCATGATGGATGGATTGAGGCCGATGGATTCAAGCTTGCGAGTGCATTGTTCGATTTCGGTGGCGTCGTAGTTCGGGCTATCCGAGCCGCCGCGTAAAACGATGTGGGCAAACGCGTTACCCCGAGTGTGCACCACGCTTACCTGACCGGTAGCGCTTATGCCTAAGAATCTATGCGGCTGAGCCACGGATTGCAGAGCGTTGATGGCGACATCCAACGAGCCGTCGGTACCGTTTTTGAAACCCACTGCGCAACTTAGACCCGAAGCCATTTCGCGGTGGGTCTGTGATTCTGTAGTGCGCGCACCAATGGCACTCCAGGAAAATAATTCCTGTAAATATTGTGGGGTAATTGGGTCCAATGCTTCGGTCGCGAGAGGCACACCTAAGGCAGAAATATCTAAGAGCAATTCACGGGCGATATGAAGGCCTTGATCGACCTTGAAACTGTCATCCAGAAAGGGGTCGTTGATGAGGCCTTTCCATCCCACAGTACTGCGAGGTTTTTCGAAATAACTGCGCATTACAAGAAACAAGCGATCACCAAGTTGTTGGGCGAGATGGCTTAGTCGCTGTGCATACTCCAAAGCACTTAGTGGGTCGTGAATTGAGCAAGGGCCAACGACAACGAGCAGGCGTTTATCATTCTTCGCGACGATCTGGCGCACGGTTTGGCGGTGTCGGTTAAGCGCCTCGCGAACGGGCTCGGACACCGGTAATCGTCGCTTCAATTGTTCGGGTGTAATTAACATGTCCTGTGACTCAACGTTCAAGTTCTCTAATTGCATTTGCATCTCCTCTGCGCGCTGCTCAGTAGTTCTTTAGTGAATGTCGCGCATAAAAAACCCCGCGCGACGTCTGCCTTGCGGGGTGTAGCGAAGGCAGTGGGCTGCCTTCAATAAAAGAAGGTCAGCTAGCAGCTAAAGAAGCAGCCCTGCCAAAAATTAGTCGTCGCACGAGCGCGGGCGGCGCGGTGCTCGATATTGCTGAAATGGTGATATGTGGTCTGCATGGCTGGAGATCCTAAAGCACTGTAACTAAAAAGCAATTTACCCAGCAGCGCTATAATTCGTGCAGTTCGCCGAGTCCGGTGAAATACAACGCAGTTCGAATAGGCTTAGGATCATCTATGAACAGCCGTTCCACCAAAGTGTGGTAGCGTTTTAGTTGAAATTGATAGCGATCCTTTTGCTCTTGCAAAAATTGCTCTTGCAAAAATTGCTCGGCTGCCGAGCTCTGGTCCGTTGCAGCCGGCATTGCTGTTTTATAATCGATAATCCAGCGTTGGCCATCGCTTTCAAAGTAACGATCGAGTACGGCGTTATGCACGCGTCCTGTGTCGTCCACACCGCTTATTGCCCACTCGCATCGAGCGTTCGAATGCTTGGCTAACATCCATTGACCGGTGGTGCTATCGAGAACGGTTGATATATGCCGCTGTGCGACAGCAATGAGTGATGTCAGACGCTGCGGGTCTATATCTTGTTGAGCCGCCCAAAGGCTCAAACGGTCCGGTAACGATTTGGCGCTTTGAGGTTGGGTGCTGCCGAGCCAAGCCAGCGCTTTGTGGACTAAATGGCCCAGCGCAATCTCGAAGCGGCCGCCGATCAGATCTTCAGCGGCAGTTAATGTATCGGCGCGAATGGTCGATGGGTTAACGGGTGGGGGGCGCCATTGGTAGCCGGCAGGCAGGGCCGTTAGCAGCAATGGCTGCGAAGGTTCGTTGGCTGATGCGGTGGTCGGAGATTTTACAGCCGTGGATCGATGTTTGATCCAGTCCGCCATATCTTTTGCTTTATCGAAATCGTCGGTTTGGTAGCTCAGCCACAGGCTGCTGCGCGCGCGAGTGCATGCAACATAGAGTAAGCGCTTGCGCTCGTTTGTTGCGCGGATTTTTTCTTCGTAGTGCAGCCATGCATGAATTGGATCCTCCTTGGCGCCAATCAGCAGGCTGTTATCGCCTCGCTGCCATAGCATTAGTGGCGCTTGGTCATGACGTGTGCCGCGCTGCAGGAACGGCACGATGACATGATCGAACTCTAATCCCTTGGCTTTATGAATGGTCATTACCTCGATTTGATCGGTGCTCGCTCGATTGGCGAACAGTCGCGCGACTCTGCGTTGCAAAATAGGCAGGCTGTAAGCGTCACGTCCTAGCTCCTCAATGAGTTCGAACCAGTGCAAAGCATGCTCGCACGCAATCTCGTCGTAGGCACTAAAGCCTCCTAATCGTACCCACAACCCTTCGAGAATTTCGCGCAAAGGGAATTCGTACAGATGAGTTCGAGCCCAATCGAGGCCATCTGTTAATCGGCCTATTGCGGGAAACCGGTTTTTTAAAGCGGGTAATTCAGTGACGAAGTTTTGCAATTCATGCAGTTGCTGTAACTCGGTAAGCCTTAGGCCAATCAGCGGACTGCGCAAGATGCTGAACCATGCCAGTCTGTCCTCAGGATTTTGCATGATCCGGTGTACGTTCATTAGATCTTGAATCACTGGAACCTCAGCAAGTAGGTCGATATCTGTAGAGCGCCAAGGAATACCGGCAGCGGTCATCTCGCTAACCAATGGCTGTAGATGGCTGCGAGAGCGACACAGAATACCGACACTGCCACTGCCGATATCGTGCAGATGAGCAATGATTTCGCGGATTTCCTGCTTGGCATCGGCATAGGCACGGCAAACGACAGGCGCTGTGGCGACAGTTGTGTCGCTGAAGGCTTGTGATGCGGCAAAGTTTACTGCCCCTAAGCGTGCGTTACCGTTTGGCGGGAGTAGATTGCTGAACAGATCGTTGCTCCAGTTAACGAGGTCTGGCGCGGAGCGGAAGTTAGCGATCAGATCCAAACGCTCCAATGGGAGGCCGGCTAGGCCATGCTCCCGACACTGCGCAAACAGCGATACATCGGCGTCGCGGAAGCGATAGATCGACTGCATTGGATCGCCGACGGCGAAAAAAGTGTTGTTGTCGTCTGCCTGCCACCCCTCGGTCAGAAGCTCAAAAAAATGCAGTTGGCTGTGCGATGTGTCTTGGAATTCATCAACCAGCAGATGCCGAATTTTGTAGTCGAAATATAAGGCCAGATCCGTAGGCCCAGACTCATCTCTTAGTCCGGCGGTCGCGCGCAGTTGCAGTTCGGTAAAATCGATAGCGCCTTCGGCTACAAAGACCTTGTTGAGGGCTATAGCGCTTAGCGATAGGCAAATGCTCATCGTTGCCAGAGTCTGGCATTGAGTATCTGTTGGCGTTCCGGAAGGCAGATACTTTACATGTTTAAAATGCTCAGCGGCCGATGTGCTCGCCAGTTCGGGCAACCAATTTTTGACCTCATCGCGTAGGCTTTTGTCTGCAAAAGCCGAATGCGCCCGCCGATCGATGCTTTTACGAAGACTATCTTGAGTCGTTAGTAGCAACGGTGCTATGGCGCTCAGAGCGGCATGGAACTCTTCACTCGTAGCTTCTGGGTACAGGGCTTTATAGATTGATTGAATCTTATGTCGATCCGCGGCGGTAAGGCAGCCGTCGGCGGCCTGCAGCACCTGTGCACGCAGTTCAGTCAAGGCGTGCTGCAGCACCTTCTGCATGTGCCCTGTGGCACCTGTAGTTTGCAGTGCCAACTGGTTATTTATGTCTAACCATTGGTCGCGACGGGCCAGCATGTTTGTGAGTAGTTTGCTGGCACTTGCCGCATCGTTGTTTAGAAAGGCCAGGAATTCAGCGATAACAGGGGCCGTGGCCGTGCTTTTGGCCAGTTGTTGCAGCAGCGTTTCGCCGGCTTGTTGATAAAGATGATCGGCTGATTCCACTAAGTCCAAACCCGCGACACTGGTTTGTTTTGGAATTCGCGTCGCCAGTTCCATAGCAAAACTGTCGATGGTCTGTACTTTTAGGCGATTAGGGTTCAGGCGCAGTCCCCAACCGGCATCGGCGTCGCGTTGGCGAATCCGTTGCGCGAGTGGATTGTCTGCATCCAGCGCATTAAGAATACGCTGCTTCATTTCGGTAGCTGCTTTACGCGTAAAGGTGATCGCAAGGATTTCCTCTGGACGGTTAACCTTCTCCAGCAGATTCAGGTAACGCTGCACTAATAACGTGGTTTTGCCTGAGCCCGCCGGCGCTTGAACGATACACGATCGTGTGGGATCCACGGCCTTCTTGCGAGCGGACTGATCGATGGGTGATTGCCGATCAATCGAATTCATGGTCTGCATCTTCTTCAAACGGCGTATTGATCCGGCACAGACCTTGGAGATGGCAGTAGCGGCACGCGCCTTTCTGCGGAGTCACTGTAGCGTCACCGTCTCTGAGTGCTTGGGCCAACTGAGTGAGCGTATGCTGCCATTGCTCACGTTGTTCAGTCCAAGGTTCGGGTGTGGGCTTGATCTGTAAAGATCGGGTAACGGAGTCGGTCAACGGCTGTTCACCGACGCCCACTGCTTTGACCTCTTTATCGCTTATGCATGCGTACGCGACGCTTGCGATATCTGGGTCGATGAGACTATAGATGGGCAGTTGCAGGTCTGAAGGAGGAGATTTTATTGCACCGCTGGCGGATTTGCTTGAGGACTTGTAGTCAATAATGACCGAGCGATTATTCACTATATCGATACGGTCGACGCGTAATGCGAAGGTCAGGCCGGCCAGTTCAAGCTGAAAATCGCGCTCAATGGCGTGTATAGCGAACGGTTCTCGTTCAGCTTCAAGGTCAAACCATCGCCTTACCAGAGCCGCGAGTCTCGAATATTCATTTTTCAGGAACTCTGGGGGCAGCGCTGTGCGATCTCCAAGTACTTGTGAACACGCGAGGTAAATTTCGGCGTCGGTAAGTTCCATCATCTGTTGGCTGGTTTCGCAGCGTTCGGTGAGGTGCTGCATCAGCGCATGCAAGGTAATTCCTCGTTCTAGGGCGTCTGGGAACTCGGTGGGTTGACGTTCTCGGCGAAGCCCGAGGCGCTGTTGAGCATACGCGCGGAACGGACATTCTAATTGGTCTTGCAAGGCTTTGGTGCCGCCGAGCATGCGCTGTTCTTGTACAGGTAGGCCTTGGAAATCTGCGGTTTGGACGAGTTGTACGGGATCCCGATGGTAGTAGGGGTGATAGATCTCTGGGTCAGTTGTCAGTGGAAAGCTTGCGACCTGAGCGACATCCGCGACCGCCCGGCTCGGGCGCAGTTCATAACCGTCAAGTTGGTTGACGTAGCTAAACGTCAGTTCGGCGCCGCTGCTCAGCCACTGGTTAATTGTGCGCTGTGCGAATGCTAATTCTTGATCCGGTGTGACTCTTGGAAGTTGATGCCGTTGCGCAAGCTGAACCGGAATAAAGGGGTTCAAAGACGCAGTTTGTGGAAAGCTGTTGGCATCCATCCCGCATACCCACAGATGTGAGTAGTCGAGTCCTGTGGTTTCGAGCAAGCCCAGTACCTGAACCTGCGAGGCGGGTCGTTGCGGCGCGAACATTTGCGCTTTTAGATGCAGTGTTAGCAGATCAAGTGCAGCCTCAAAAGACATCTGATGGGAATCTGCGTGCTGCTGCATTGCAAGTGTTGTTATGGATTCGCGAATTCGCGACACAGCTTGAAACTGAGTGGACTCAAGTTCGCTGCTGTTGGGCCAGTTTACACTGCGCAGCAATTCGTTGATGAAGTTCAACCAGTAGGCAAAATGTTCGCTTTTAGGCGCGTTATCGAGGCGTTGCACTAGCGGGGTAGCGTCGCCACCAAAGGCGTTAGCGCGAATCTCCGCAAAACCTTGACCCGCAGGCCAGTTACGCAGGGCGGCGTGGCACCATGGCATTGATAGGAACGGTGAAAACGCTAGGGTTTCCAAAGCATCCCTAGTGATTGGTACGCGGCACCAATTGAGCAATACGTTGGCGTGCATCCACGCGGGCTGATCAAATAGTGGGCTGCCCCCAGACAAGTCGAAGCAGCGCGTGGCACTGCCCGATTCTGGGTCAAAAGTCACTGAAAATTGCCGCTGCACGCGGTTATAAATCTGCGCTAATTTGGGCACAACCACAGCGACTCTAGCATTTGGTTGCTGGCGACATATGTCCGCTGACCAGCGTGCCGCAGCCGCGAGTTCAAGCGTCACCGAGTCAAAAGCAAACAGACGGTGCTTACTGTGGGTGGTGTTTGTTGGCTGGTTCCGGTTGTCCTGCCTAATGCTCTCGAAATCAAGAATCAACGCTTGGTCTTTGAGCCACTTCACGCCGCTTGCGCGATCGCAGGCGTCAAGGTAGCGCTGTTCTGTTACGGATAAGTGATCAAACGCGATCAAAAGCAACGGCTTAATGGGTAAACTATTGTTTTCAAACAATAATTTAGGAATCTGACAGGTGTAGAGTTCACCCGGCTCTGCGAGGTCAGATACCGCGCGCGCCCAGGGTACAAATAGTTCGCTGCTTTCACTGCCGTCTGCAAGGTCGTCGATTTCGATGTCGTATCGATACAACAATTCTTGGGCCTGAGCTGCGCTGGGGCTTAGGTGGCGGTTAACGGCTTCGGCGCATTGATAAAAACGGGACAGCAACTGGCTGTTTGGAAGCAAACCTACAGCGACATCGCCTTGGTCTTGCCAAACGGCAAATTGCTCCTGCAGAAATTGGTTCAAGCTTAAACAGTGAGGGCTCGGCCATGCTTTAAGCCCGCGTGCCTGATGGGCCTGATTGAGTCCGCGCCGCAGTTCACGGGCAAGACGCTCATTTGGCGTGACAATAATGAAATCGTCGCTGGCATCGAGCAGCGAATCGGAGATTTTAACGAACGCATTAACCACTTGGACAGTGTAACTCAAGCGCGCTTAGAAAGAGCCTTAACGTAAAGACTGGCGCTCAAACGCTTTTTTAATTGATGTCTAACGTGGCAGACGACGATAAAAGAGCAAAAAATCAAAAGACTGCGTAGTTTTGCTACCCAGTGGAGGGTGAGAACAGCTAACATAAGGGTCTTGAAACTTGGAACGTCCAAAATGTGGCACTTGATCGAAGACTTTTTTGACCAGAGCTTGGTAATGAAGGCATTGATAGGCGTCGGATGGCTAGCGGTGCTGATTATGGTGTTCAGCCTCGGCCAGCAGTTGCTGTCGTTTTAAGCGCTTGTTGCAGGTCTAAAAATCTATGTGGTTGTCCTCGTTCAGCGGTAAACAGCGGCTCGTAATGTTGCGACTTGCGCATAACGTCATTGTTTCCGACGGCTTGTTAGATCCTAATGAAGAGGGGATGTTGCTCGAGCTCAAGCAGGAAATGGGTCTCAGTGAATTAGAGGAATTGGAATATCTTGAACTGCAGGGTATTCAAGATGTTTTTCAGGACAAGCGTTCACGCGTGGTCGTGGTTATCAATTTAATTAAATTGAGTTACGTGGACGGCGCCTTTGAAATAGAAGAAGAATGTTTGCTTAAAGAAATATCGCGCGCTTTCGATATCTCGGACACGGAATTTTTGCTGCTTGATAACTGGGTGCGTAGATTGTCTGCTCTAGAGGAGGAGGCAGAGGCGTTCTTTACTTGATTCTGAAAACAGGCGAATGCTCTGAGTTCGCCATTCAGCGCTAGCACGCGGTGAGGCAAGTTTTGACCGAGGCAGATGAACAAAAGAAGATAGTTGAGTGGTTGGAAGGGCTGCGGGTCGAGCATAACGATCTCGATGTGGTCATTAACCATTTATTGGAAGCGCGCCACCACGACACAATGCGTATTCAGCGTTTAAAGCGACGCAAGCTCAAGATTAAAGATATGATCCACCGTCTCGAAAGCGAATTAATACCCGATCTCGATGCCTGAATCTGCGACTGTTAAACCGTTGACTGTGGCGATTTCCTCTACCGCCTTATTCGATCTATCCACCTCAAATGAAATCTATGAAAACCAAGGGCTTGCGGCTTATCGGCGTTATCAAATCGATCAAGAAGATACCGTTCTGGAGCCTGGTGACGGTTACTATTTGGTAAAAAAAATATTAAATATCAATAAAATACTAGATAAACCTAGAGTGGATGTGATACTTCTTTCGCGGAATTCCGCGGACACGGGACTGCGTGTTTTCAACTCAATAAGAGCTCATGACTTAGGCATCACACGTGCGGCGTTCTGTTCTGGTGGGTCGCCTTATCGCTACATCAATGCGTTCGGATGTGATTTGTTTTTATCGACGCATGGTGACGATGTTAGGTTGGCGTTGGAAGAAAGCGTCGCTGCGGCGACTTTGCTCGGTCGCGGCAGCGGGCAAACCGAGGCCGATGATTCAGTGCTCAGACTCGCTTTTGATGGCGATTCTGTGCTCTTTTCGGATGAAGCAGAGCAGATATACCAACGTGATGGGTTGGATGCATTCAGTGAGCATGAACAGGCCAAGGCAGGGGATGTGCTTGGCGGTGGTCCGTTTAAAGCGTTTTTGGCTGCGCTACAGAGTTTGCAGCAGGAGTTTCCAGACGGCCAAAGCCCTATTCGTACTGCCTTGGTCACGGCCAGGGGAGCGCCGGCGCATGAACGGGTGATTCGCACTTTGCGCGAGTGGGACATTCGACTCGATGAGTCGTTATTTCTTGGCGGTATGGATAAGACCGAATTTTTGCGTGGGTTCGCTGCGGATATCTTTTTTGATGACCACGAGTTGCATTGCAATCGGGCGGCGGGGCATATAGCGACCGGACATGTACCTCATGGCGTCGTTAATCGCAAAGGACAGTAGGCATAGGCGCTTGATATAAATCAAGTAATAAAGGATTGTGGTTTAATAGCTAAAAGAGATATTAATATCTGATCTATCTAATGCATTGCACAGGTTTGTCGCCATGAAACTACAGCAGCTTCGATACATTTGGGAGGTGGCGAACCACGGCCTAAATGTTTCTGCCGCGGCGGAATCTCTGTTCACATCGCAACCGGGTGTGAGTAAGCAGATCCGGCTCTTAGAACATGAATTGGGGGTCGAGATCTTTGCTCGAAATGGCAAACATCTCTATGAGATCACTGCGGTAGGTCAGCAAATCCTCGCGATGGCCGGGGAAATTTTGCGCCAGACCGAGACGATCAAGCAAATGGCTCAAGAGTACTCGGATGAAACTCAAGGGGCCTTAAGCATAGCGACCACGCACACCCAAGCGCGGTACGCATTACCGTCTGTAATCACAGCCTTTCGCGACGCATATCCCGATGTGAGTTTGCATATGAATCAGGGCTCACCGGAACAAATAGCCCAACTCGCCGACACTGGAACTGCGGACTTTGCCATTGCCACCGAAGGGATGGAACTGTTCCAGGATCTTATTATGATGCCTTGCTACCGCTGGAATCGCTGTCTTGTGGTGCCAAAAGACCATCCGTTAGCCGGTGTGCAGCAATTAACTTTAGAACATCTGGCGCAGGTACCGATCGTTACCTATGTATTTGGGTTTACTGGCAGATCCAAGCTTGATTCAGCGTTTGGCGCAGCCAAAATTGTTCCGAACGTGGTGCTTACGGCCACCGATACGGATGTGATTAAGACCTATGTCCGCTTGGGCTTAGGGGTTGGCATAATCGCGAGCATGGCGTTTGATGACGTTCAGGATAGGGACTTGGTGCGTATTGACGCGAGTCATTTGTTCGAACCTAGCGTGACTTATATTGGCTTTCGGCGCGGCACATTTTTACGTGGCTATATGCTTAATTTTATTAAGCTATTTGCCCCGCACCTAGACGAATGGACGGTTCAGGACGCCTTGGCCTGTGCTACTCGTAAAGATCGAGAAGCAATGTTCGCAGAGATTCCATTGCCCCGGAGATAGTTGCTCTATGGTCGCTGCGGTGTGATCCAAGTGCCTAAGTCTTGCTTAAAAGAGCGTTTTATCCGCGATTGATGCGGCTTTCCCAGTATAAATTGAGCCTGTTGCGATATGCTTAGGCGGTCGTTAATTGTTAAGGATTATAGTGGACGTATTGTGTTTGGATCTCGAAGGCGTATTGGTCCCTGAAGTCTGGCAAGCTGTGGCTAAGGCAACTCAAGTAGACGGGTTGTTGAAGACGACGAGAGACATTCCGGTTTACGAAGATCTAATGAATTATCGATTGAAGTTGCTTGCAGAACACGCGATCACTTTGTCCGATGTCCAGACGCAGATAGCCAAGTTGCAACCGCTGCCCGGTGCCTTCGAATTCTTAGAGTGGGCGCGATTGCATTATCAGGTGGCGATCATCTCCGACACCTTTTACGAATTTGCGGCACCATTGATGGCGCAGTTGCAGCAACCGTTCTTGTTGTGTCACAAACTGGTGGTGGAGGAGGATCGGATTATCGGCTTCAAGTTGCGTCAGACGGACCCTAAGCGATGTTCGGTCAAGGCGTTCAAGTCCTTGGACCTGCGTGTCGTTGCCGCGGGCGATTCATTCAACGATGTGTCTATGCTGGATGAGGCTGATCGCGGGATCTTTTTTCAGGCGCCCGATAATGTGCGTGAACTGTATCCGCAGTATCCGCTAGCCAGTGATTATGACGAATTGCGGGCGCTGATTACCGCGTCATAAGCCATGCACCTCGCGGGCAATAGCTGTCTCAGCGCCCTCCGGTTCAAGGTAGAATGACGATTGCTAAAATCCGAACACAGGAAGAAATTATGAGTCAGGGAGCGAAATTTCGTGCGGCGTGTGCCAGCGAATCGCCATTACAAATTCCGGGCACAATTAACGCCTATACCGCACTTATGGCTGAGCAAGTCGGCTACAAAGCGATTTATTTATCCGGGGGCGGTGTTGCGAACGCGTCTTATGGGTTACCCGATTTGGGCATGACCTCGCTTAATGATGTGTTGGATGACGTGCGGCGCATTACTGCGGCCACTGAACTGCCATTGCTTGTAGACATCGATACCGGTTGGGGTGGCGCTTTCAATATTGCGCGTACCATTCGAGATATGACGGCAGCGGGCGCCGCTGCTGTGCATATTGAAGATCAGGTTGCGCAAAAGCGTTGTGGTCACCGCCCTAACAAAGCCATCGTGTCGGTTGCGGAAATGGTTGATCGTATCAAAGCGGCAGTCGATGCGAAGACGGATGGGGACTTTGTAGTGATGGCCCGTACCGATGCGCTGTCGGTGGATGGTTTCGACGCAGCGGTAGAACGCGCTGGCGCTTTTGCCGAGGCAGGCGCTGATGCAATTTTTGCTGAGGCCATGACCGAGATTGAAATGTACCAAGCCATCGTTAAAGCAGCCGGCATCCCGGTTTTGGCTAATCTCACTGAATTTGGGCAAACGCCTCTATATACCACCGAAGAGCTGGCCGGAGTCGGTATAGACATGGCGCTCTATCCGCTGTCGGCTTTTCGCGCCATGAACAAAGCGGCGCTCAACGTATACAGAGAAATTCGTGAACAAGGCACTCAGGCAGCCGTTGTAGATACTATGCAGACACGGATGGAACTCTACGATTTTCTTGGGTACCACGAATATGAGAAGAAGCTGGATCGGTTGTTCGCCGAGCAAACGGGTTAATGACGTCAATTTATAGCAACGGGCAAGCAAAGCTCGGATACTTTAGCGAGAGAACAAGAGGAAACTAAAAATGGTTGATAAAAAACTTGGTGGCGCTGGTCTGCGCGGTCAAAGTGCGGGCAGCACCGCGCTGTGTACTGTCGGTGTTTCAGGTACCGGTCTGACTTATCGCGGTTACGACATTACAGATCTTGCAGAAAATACGTGCTTTGAAGAAGTGGCGTATCTGATTTTTCATGGCCATTTGCCCAATCAGCAGGAGTTGGATAGTTATCGCGAGGTGCTGAAAGCAAACCGAGAATTGCCAGCAATTTTGTTAGAAGTCCTTGAGCGTATCCCGGCGGACGCGCACCCCATGGATGTGATGCGTACTGGCTGCTCTATGTTGGGCAACTTGGAACCCGAGGGTGATTTTGAAAATCAGCAGCGTACTGCTGATCGACTTCTGGGGGCGTTGCCCGGGATTATTAACTACTGGTATCGCTTCAGCCATGACGGTGTGCGCATTGATACGGTGACTGACGAGCCGTCTTTAGCGGGGCACTTTTTGCATACCTTAAGCGGTAAGTCGCCTAATGAATTGCATCAGCGAGTTATGGATACATCGCTAATTTTGTATGCCGAGCACGAATTCAACGCGTCCACTTTCACCGCTCGGGTTTGCGCGTCGACCCTGTCCGACATGCACTCGTGTGTGACCGGTGCAATTGGTTCTTTGCGTGGGCCATTACATGGTGGCGCTAACGAAGCAGCGATGGAACTGATTGAGAAATTTTCGACGCCAGCAGCGGCCACCGCAGGCGTGCAAGGCATGTTGGAGCGCAAAGATAAAATCATGGGCTTTGGCCACGCCATTTATCGCACCAGCGATCCTCGTAACGTAATTATTAAGCAGTGGGCGGAAAAGCTTGCCGATGATGTCGGCGACAAAGTGCTGTATCCGGTGTCCTGTGCAATTGAGAAATTGATGTGGGATGAGAAAGAGCTGTTTGCCAACGCTGATTTTTTCCATGCTTCTGCCTACAACGCCATGGGGATACCGACGAAGTTGTTTACCCCAATTTTTGTATGTTCCAGAGTTTCTGGTTGGACGGCGCATGTAATGGAGCAGCGCGAGAACAACCGAATCATTCGTCCCAGTGCGGACTACGTTGGAGAAGCCCCCAGAGAGGTTGGACCGAGATCGGACAGGTAATAAATGTATTTTGTTATAGTCCGTGGATTAAGCAAATTTTGAACGAATTATAGGAGCGAGATGAGTAATAACTTTGAGTTAAACGAGAGGCCTTCACCTGACAAGGAGATGGTTGCTATTGCCGACTACGTTATGGATTACGAGGTCGATAGCGCAACTGCGTTGGAAACGGCTCGGTTCTGTCTTATGGACACTCTCGGCTGCGGCTTGTTAGCTCAGAAATTTCCAGAGTGCTCTAAACATCTTGGACCAATCGTGCCCGGTACGGTTGTGCCAAACGGCGTTCGCGTTCCAGGAACCCAGTTTCAACTGGATCCGGTAAAAGGCGCATGGGACATCGGTTGCATGATTCGCTGGCTGGATTTTAACGACACTTGGCTTGCAGCAGAGTGGGGCCACCCGTCGGACAACCTAGGTGGAATATTAGCTGTCGCCGATTACATCTCTCAACGTAACGTCGCAGCCGGCAAGCCGCCTTTGACAATGCGTGACGTATTGGTCGCAATGATAAAAGCGCATGAGATTCAGGGATGCTTGGCGCTGGAAAATAGCTTCAACAGGGTTGGATTGGATCATGTGTTGCTGGTACGTGTTGCGACTACTGCTGTAGTTACTGCGATGTTGGGCGGGACCAGAGAGCAGGTAGTGGATGCGGTATCGCATGCCTGGCTTGACGGTTCGAGCCTGCGAACCTACCGGCACGCGCCGAATGCAGGGCCTCGGAAATCTTGGGCCGCGGGAGACGCGACGTCGCGCGCGGTCAGACTCGCGATGTTGGTTTTGAAAGGGGAAATCGGTTATCCGAGTGCCTTATCAGCGCCGACTTGGGGTTTCTACGATGTTTCGTTTAAAGGCCAACCTTTCAAATTCCAGCGCCCCTATGGTTCCTACGTAATGGAAAATGTTCTCTTCAAAATATCTTTTCCAGCCGAGTTTCACGCTCAAACGGCGGTGGAGGCCGCGGTTACGCTGCATCCGCAGATAATCGATAGGTTAGATGAAATTTCAAAAATAGTACTGTCCACTCACGAATCTGCGATTCGCATCATCAGTAAGACGGGTGTTCTCAATAATCCGGCCGATAGGGACCATTGTCTGCAGTACATGACCGCCATTGGCTTATTGAAAGGGAATTTGGTTGCAGAGGATTATGAGGCGAATGTGGCCATCGACCCACGGGTCGATATGCTGCGTGAACTTATGTCAGTAGAGGAAGACGAGCGGTACAGTCGCGAATACCACGAAGAGGATAAACGCTCTATTGCCAATGCGATACAGATTCACTTCAAAGACGGCTCCACGACAGAAAAGGTCGAAGTCGAATACCCCATTGGTCACAAATTTCGCCGCGCCGAGGGAATGCCGCTGTTGCAGGAAAAATTTGCAGAAAACTTATCGGTCAGATTTCCTGCTACACAGGTCAATTCAGTGTTGCGGATGTGTAACGACAGCGAAAGCTTTGACAACACACCTGTGCAGGACTTTATGAGCGCCTTGGTGATTTGATGCAGCGCTGACTAAAAGTAGGCCTCAGGTATTGAGGTCTACTGAGAGGGAAGAATAAGCCGGATAAGTGGGTCGCGCGGGATTAGCGAAACGATTTTTTCGCTAATTGGGATGCGAGGCCGGTGTACGTTTCCGGTGATAGAGAGATCAATTCTCCTACCGCAGCCTCGGGTAGGTTCAGATCTTCGATCAAGTCAGCAAAAAGTTCGGCAGACAGACGCTGGCCTCGCGTAGCGTCTTTGAGCTTTTCGTAAGGTTCGGCAATGCCATGCTTGCGCATGACCGTTTGTACCGGTTCTGCCAAGACCTCCCAGCTTTGTGCAAGATCCTCAGCAATGACCTCGGCGTTAACTTCGAGTCTTGCA
>MDTC01213180.1_pt1 | contig 15724 bp, 16 predicted proteins | sample 811181 | NCBI WGS metagenome assembly MDTC01 (sample SAMN05326644, study PRJNA326480) | marine metagenome | isolation source: seawater | place: Pacific Ocean: North | collected 2011
GAGAATTGTTTGCTCTAATAGATTAAATTTACCAAATTTTTGAATGTTTTTATCTTTTATTCCTTTTGAGCCAGATCTTGCACAAATTAAAGTAAGAAATTTTTTATTAGTCATCTGTCCCTTCTTTATTTACATTATGTCTTAACATCCATCCCTCTCTAGTTTTTTTCCATAAATGTGGGGATCTAAACTTATCCAAAATAACAAAGAATTTTTTTTTTGATATATTCAAATAATCAATTATCTCATCAAAATAAATATTTGGAAACTCACCATCATATTTTTTTATCAATTTTTTTCCTTCCTCTATATTTAAATGATCATTCCGTAGTTCTTGAGAAACATCATAAGTTGCTCTTCCTATCCCAAATTTAATATATGTAGTATAATAATGAAGGTCATCAATTTTATCATCGATGCTGTTGTATTTGCTATAAGTTCCTTGGGTTCTAAAAGGTCTTGGTCTAAACCCGCAATTTTCAACAGCATAATAAAAAGTTTCTTGAGGTACCCATTTTAAATAATAGCCTAGATAGTGTACCTCTATCTTTTGTTGGTCAATTTCATTTTGATAAGGAGGAAGAAAAATATCAAGATTTTTTTGTTTTAATTTATAAAAATTAATTAAATTTTTGATTTTTACACCTCCTAAATATAACTTATCTATATTTTTTTGAGTAAAATAAGATTTATCTCTTAAGGATGAGTTGTTGTCTGCAATAGGATTTCCGTGCTCAGCCTCATTTTCTCCAAAAAAAACTAGTGGGATTTTGTATTTTAAAGCCATTTTTGCTGCAAAAATTTTTTGTCCTAGCATAAAAGTTTGGAATGGATGCATTAAATTTTCAATAGATAATTTAGTTAAAATTTTCATTGTTTCTTCATCTCTTTTTGCAGAAATATTATCAACACGAGATTTGGACAGCCAATTATTAAAATTTATTTTACCATAATTTGTATATAAAATTGGAGGCCACGTTACTGTTAAGGGGTTCATTCCATATTTATATTTAAGAATATGTGTAGCATAGCAACTATCTTTACCACCGCTACCTGGAACTATACAATCATAATGTCTATTATTGCTTCTGTATTTCTCTAATAAATTTAATAATTCTTTCTCTCTTTTTTTATAGTTTATTTTTTTTTTTCTTCTAGAATATTTCCAAGAATCTGAAATTTGATTTTTATCAATAAATAAAGTTTTTTTTTTCGATTTTTTGTTGTGATAAAATTCAATACTTGAAGTTGGTCTCTGATTTGAAATAAGAGTTTTCTTACAAAAAATTACTTTTCTTGGTAGACCATATAAAGTTTTGATATTATTTCTCATAAAAGTTTTCAATTTTCTTTAAAAAATTTATACCTATTTTTCCACTTTTTTCTGGATGAAATTGAGTCCCTAAAATATTTTTATGTCTTACAGATGAACAAAATTTTTGATTTCCATGTTTAGTATATGTTAACAAATTATTTTCTCTTTTTATTTTACAGTAATATGAATGCACAAAATAAAAATTTTTTTTATTGAAAGTTGTAATCATAGATTTATTGTATAGGTTTTTAAAATAAATCTTATTCCAATTCATATGAGGAATAATCTTAACCTCTTTTTTTTCAAATTTTTCAACCGTACCACTTATCAGACTCAAACCTTTAGTGTTTCCAAATTCTGTGCTTTTCTCGAATAAAAGTTGCATACCTAGGCAAATACCAAATAGTTTCTTTGAATTTTTTTCAATAAATTCATAAATCTTTTTATCGATGTCCTCTTTTTTGATTTTTTTCATTGCTTCCTTGAATGATCCAACGCCAGGTAAAATAATTAAATCATATTTTTTATAATTTTCTTTTTTATCAATTATTTTACATTTAAAATTTGCTACTTGGGTCGCCTTAAAAATACTAAATATATTATTTATTTTTAAGTCAATTATACCAATTCTTAATTTACTGTTTTTCATTCTCTTATCTTAATTTTTTTTTTTTTTAAATAATTTTTCAATTCTTTTAGATTATTTCTTATCTTAGAATTTTTATTATTTTCTAAAAAATTTATGTTTCCAATTTTATTTGATTTGAATTTAAATTTGTTGCAAATGCCATAGTGAAATAAACTTGATAATGAAACACCTGATACATTAGTTTCATTTATTATTTTATAAACGTGGTCAAATTTACCTGCACCTCCATGTGCTATAACTGGGATATTTACATTTTTACATATTTTACCAGTTATATTTATATCAAATCCTGATTGTAATCCCTCGTTGTTAACACAAGTAACAAAAATTTCACCAGAACCATAATCTTGGATTTTTTTTGCCCAACTTACAGGATCTGTATTAACAATATCTCGTCCATTCGATTTAGATATATAATATTTGCTATTTATTTTTATAGTTTCAATATTTGTGACAATTGTTGATGATCCAAACTTTTTAGCTGCCTCATAAATAAAATTTATATCGTCTATAGCTGCTGAATTAATACTTACTTTGTCTGCCCCTGAATTTAACATTAACTCTATATCTTGAATTGTCTTAATTCCACCACCTACTGACAAAGGTACAAATATATTTTTTGATGTTAAGGTAACAAATTTTTTTAGATTATTAGTGCCGTATAAAGTTGCTACATTATCAATATAACAAATTTCATCTGCACCGCTTTTATAATAAAATTCTGCAAACTCATAAGGGTTACCCAATACTCTTAATCCCTCTAAATTTATTCCTTTAATTAATAAACCATTTTTAATATCTAATTTAGGAATAATTCTAATTGTATTATTATTCATTCAGGATTGGTGTTTTAAAATATTTTTCTTCAAACCATAATCAGTCCAACTTTCATGCAATGGAAAAATTTCAACTTTACATTTTTCTTTTAACAATAAATTAATCAAGTTTGTCATATCTTGATAAGTATTTTTTTTCAAAAATTTTTTAATTTTTGGATTTATTACGTATATACCAGCATTAATTTTCAAATCTTTTACTGGCTTCTCAACAATGTTGGAAACTCTGCTCCCTTTAGTAATAAGGTTTCCATAATTAATGGTATTTTTAATGATTTTTGCACTTACAGTTAACATTGATTTTTTTTTATTGTGATAATTTAGCATCTCATAATAATCAATATCCGAAATTATATCTGCATTAGATAAAATGATCGTTTTGTTGAAATTTTTTAATAAACTTAATGATCCAGCTGTTCCAAGTGGCTTCCTTTCATTAAGATATTTTATTTTAACACCTAATTTTTTACCATCATTAAGATATCTTTTAATTTTTTTACCTAAATAATTTATTGAAATAATAAAATTCGAAATACCTTTTTTTTTAGCGTTAACAATTATATTTTCTATCAATGGCCTGCTGTTAACTAAGAGCATCGGTTTTGGGATTTTATTCGTCAAAGGTCTTAGTCTCATTCCTTTGCCTCCAGCCATAATTAACATCGTAATATCTAAACTTAACCTCTCAACTTTCTTTTTAGTATATATGTCTAATACTTGTTTTTTTTTATTAAGCAGAGGTAGAAAGCTAATATCTTTTTTTTTTAAAATTAAATTAATTTTTTTTTGACTTAACTCTTTATATGTAACAAAATTTTTTTTTCTTGAAAAACTTTTAATCTCATCTTTAACAGTTAACCCTTTTAATAGTCCTCTTCTAACGTCACCATCTGTTATGGTTCCTTTAAAAGAATATTTTCTATCTAACACAATACAATATCTCTCTTTTAAAGAACTTAACTTATTAATGGCATATTTAATTGACATATCCTCAAACAAAAAATGAATGTTTTTTTTTAAATTACTACTTTTCATTCAAATTTGTTTTTTGTTTATTTTTTTTTTATAAGATTTAATATAAGAATATTCTTAATTTAAAACTTTTATAGTTTTAAGCAATGTTTTTGTTAATTTTATGTCAAAAAGTGAAATATTCAGTATTATTTTAAATAGTTTTAAAAGTTTTAAAAAACAACTTTCCCTTCATGAGCCTTCGATTGATATGAGTGATATTAAAACTGTTAAAAACATATTATCAAAAAAATTAGTTTCAACTTCTGCAGAAAAAATTATTAATAAATTTGAAAAAAAAATATCAAAATTAACAAAATCTAAATATGTTGTTGCTACCAACACGGGAACATCCGCATTACATATAGCATTAAAAGCAATAAAGCTAAAAAAAAATGAAGAGATTCTTATTCCCGATATAAATTATATTGCTGCAGCTAATTCTGTAATTCATTGTGGTGGTATTCCTCATTTCGTCGATATAGATATCTCAAATCTAGGTATTGATGTTAAGAAATTAGACACGTACTTAAAGAAAATAACAATAGTAAAAAAAAATAAACTTATTAATAAAAAAAGTAAAAATGTTATTAAAGCTATAATTCCAACTCATGTTTTTGGAAATGCGTGCGATATAATAAATTTAAAAAAGATATCTTACAAATATAAATTATTTCTTATTGAAGACGCATCTGAGTCAGTGGGAAGTTTTTTTAAAAATAAACATTTAGGAACCTTTGGTGATATTGGTGTACTTAGTTTTAATGGTAATAAAATTATAACAACTGGTGGTGGTGGAGCTATTTTAACAAGTAATTTAAATCTCTTTAAAAGGTGTTTGCATCTGTCAAAAATATCTAGAGTACAAAAAAAATATTGGGAATTTAATTATGATGAACCAGGATTTAATTTTAGGATGCCAGCATTAAATGCGGCTCTTGGAATATCTCAAATAAGTAAATTGAAAAATATATTGAATAATAAAAAAAAAATTTATTTAGAATATAAGAAATATTTTAGTAACATAAAATCCATTAAATTATTGGAGCCAACTAATAAAAAGTCTAATTATTGGTTAAATGCAATTCAAATTGAAAAATCTAATACAAAATTAATTGAAGAAATTATTTTAAAACTCCAAAAAAAAAAAATTTCTGTAAGACCTGTGTGGAAGCAAATGCACAAAATCAATTATTTATCTAAATATCCTAAAATGAATTTATCTAATGCTAACTATATAAAAGATAAATTATTAAGTTTACCAAGTGGAGTCGATATTTTTAAATGAAGAAGAATTTAGTAATCATTGGTAAAGGGAGCCATTCAAAAGTTGTTCTTGATATAATTAAAGAAAAAAAAGAATTAAAAATAATTCTTCATATTGATGGAAAAAATCTAGATAAACTTACAAAGATATACAAAAAAACGAAAAAGAAATTGTATTGTCATATTGCCATTGGATCAAATTATATTAGAAGTAAAATTTTTAGAAAATTACTTCGACATTTTCCTCAAATAAAATTTATTTCTTTAAAGTCAAATAAAGCAATTATCTCAAAGATGACAAGTATTGGAGAAGGCTCTTTAGTTATGCCCGGAGTTATAATAAATACACAAAGTGAAATAGGAAAAAATTGTATTATTAATACAGGATCTATTATTGAACACGATAATTTTTTTGATGATTTTTCAAGTTGTGGTCCAGGTGTAATTACAGGAGGCAATGTCAAAGTTGACAAATTTAGTCATTTGGGAATTGGATCAGTTGTCCTAAATAATTGTAAAATTGGACTTAATACAATTATTGGTGCAAATTCTACTGTTATAAAAGATTGTAAGAAAAATTGTACATATATTGGATCTCCAGTTAAAAAGATAAAGTCAAGAAAACCCTCGGATAATTATTTATGAGGGATTCAAATAGAATCTTAATAATCGCCGAGGTTGGTATTAATCATAATGGCAGTATCACAAAAGCAAAAAAAATGATTGATATTGCAAAAAAATCGGGCGCAGACTATGTAAAATTTCAAATTTTTAGGCCTCTAAGTTTGGCAATTGAAAAAGCTAAATTAGCAAATTACCAAAAAAAAAACTCCAAAACTGATAACCAAGTGCAGCTTTTAAATAAATATAAGCTTAATTTTTCAGATTTTAAAGAATTATACAAGTATGCAAAAACGAGAAAAATAAAGTTTTTAGCTACAGCATTTGAGGAAGAAAGTCTTAAATTTTTAGATACTTTAAAAGTTGATTATATAAAAGTTTCCTCAGGTGAAATAAATAACTTACCATTTTTAAAATTGATTAAAAAAACAAAGAAAAATATTTTATTGTCAACAGGAGCTTCAACAACTAAAGATGTTGCTAATGCCTTAAATATATTGAATAAAAAAAAAGTAACGTTATTACATTGTAATTCGGCTTACCCTAGCCCAATCAGTGATTTGAATTTAAATTCAATAAAATTTTTAATGAATAAATTTAAATGTTCAGTTGGCTATTCTGATCACTCTTCAAGTATTTATACCCCCCTAGTTGCAATTGGAAATGGTGCAAAAATAATAGAAAAACATTTTACTTTAGATAAAAAACTTAAAGGTCCAGATCATAAAGCAAGCTTAAATCCAAAAGAATTAAAGCAGATGATAAAATTAATAAGAGTATTTGAAAAAAGTGTTGGTAAATATCAAAAATCGATTTCAAAATCAGAGTCTCAAAATTTATTATTTATTAGGAAATCAATTGTTGCAAAAAAAAAAATAATTAAAGGTGAGAAATTTTCAAAAAAGAACCTTACATGTAAAAGACCAGGTAATGGAATTTCTCCAATGCTTTGGGAAAGATTAATGGGAAAAAAATCAAAAAAAAACTATAAATTTAATGAACAAATCTAATTTAAAAAATATAGCTATTTTAACAACAAGTAGAGCAGATTATAGCATTTTACGAAATTTGATATTTCATTTTAAATATTCAAAACAGGTAAATTTTAAATTAATTATAACTGGACAACATTTGTCAAGAAAATATGGAAACACTTTCAATGAAATTTTATCTGACTATGGCAAAAAAAAATTTATTAAGATAAATTTAAATGTAAATAAAACTGATACAAAATCATTAATAAAAGTAATGCAGACTGCTATGATGAAATTTTCTAATTTATTTACTAAAGATAATTTTGATTTGATTATTTTATTAGGGGATAGATACGAAACACTTTCCATAGCTCTTACCTCTGTAATGTATAAAATTCCAATAATTCATATAAATGGAGGAGAAAAAACAATGGGATCTACCGATGATATGTTTAGACATTCTATTACTAAATTCTCAAATTATCATTTTGTATCATGTAAAAAATATTTTAATAGAGTTTTACAATTAGGTGAAAAAAGAAATAATATATTTAACGTTGGTTCCTTAGGTGTCGAAGCTTTTTCAAAAAGTAAAGTCTTAAGTAAAAACGAGATAGAAAAGAAATTAAAGATAAGATTTTCAAAAAAAAACTATGTTATTTGTATAAATTCAACAACATATGGAAATGAGAATATAAATCATCTATTGAAAAATTTGTTTTCTGCTCTTAACGAGATTAAAGATTGTACTATCATTTTTACATTACCTAACTCTGATTTAAAATCGGACACAATTACAAAGAAAATAAAATATTTTTGTAAGATAAATAAAAATGCTTTTTATTTCAAAAATTTAGGGCATGTATATTTTAAATCTGTGTTAAAAATTTGTGATGCAATTATTGGTAATTCTTCAAGCGGGGTAATCGAGGCCCCTTTTTTGGGTATTCCAACTATAAATATTGGAATTAGACAATCAGGCCGTGAAAGAACATCTAGTATAATTGATTGCAAAATAGATAAAAAAAAGATTTTAAACGCAATTTATAAATCCCAGAAAACTGAATTCCAAAAAAAAAAATATTACCAAAAAAAGTAAAAAATTTTTGTTCAAAAAAAACTCATCTAATAAAGTTTACAACAAAATTTTGAACATTTTAAAAACTAATATCAATCCTAAAGAATTCGTTGATATAATTAAATAATATAATCACTTACTTTATTATTTAGTATCAAATCACCATTTTTTAATTGCCATTTTATAGTTTCTTCCAAACCTTTTTTAAAACCATTTATTCCAGAATAGTTTAATTTCCATTTTAAAATTTTTTTTGCTTTCCTATTATCCGAATATAGTCTGTACACTTCACTTTTTTTTGACCTAATTCTTTTATTTTCAATTTTAATTTTAATTTTTTTACTCGTTATTTCTGAGACATTTTTAATAATATCTTTAATTGATATTTCAAAATTATTTCCAATGTTTATAACCTCACCCAAAATATTTTTATTTTTTATTGCTAACTTAAATGCGTTTACTGTATCATTTATGTAAATAAAATCTCTGGTTGTGTTTATATTTCCAATTTTTATTATGCCATCATTAAATAGACATTGTGATATTATTGTTGGTATTACTGCTCTTAATGACTGCCTTGGTCCAAAAGTATTAAATGGTCTTAAAATTGCAACCGGCAAATTAAACGATCTATAATAAGACAAAGCTAATTGGTCTGAGGCAATTTTTGAGGCGGCATAAGGGGACTGACCAGATAAAGGATGTTTTTCATCAATAGGTATATATTTAGCGGTTCCATAAACTTCACTAGTTGATGTTTGTATAAATTTTTTTACTTTAAATTTTTTTGCTGAATTTAATAAATTCATTGTCCCTTTAACGTTTGTATCTACATAACTTTCAACAGATTTATATGAATAAGGAATACCAATGAGAGCAGCTAAATTTATTACCACGTCTTTATTTTTTACGATTTCATCTACTAAACTTTTATCTCTAATATCCCCACTTAAAATTTTGATTTTTTTAAATATTTTTTTATCTATATTTTTTAACCAGCCAATATTATTAAAAGAATTGTATAAAGTTAACGCTGTTACTTTATACCCTGATTTAACTAGAAGCTCTGTTAGATGAGATCCTATAAATCCCTCTGATCCAGTAATTAAAACTTTCATAGACTATCTTTAATTATTTTAAATATAGTAAACTTTATATATATTAAACTGATTTTTTCTAGTATGAAATAATAATAGTAATTATATATGGAAAATATTTTTTGGTGTAAAAATTGTTTAAATGCTTCCACAAGACCAAGAATTACTTTTGACAAAAAAGGATGGTGTAATGCTTGTCAATGGATGGAGCAGAAAAAAAAATTAGATTGGAAAAAAAGAGAGACCGAATTAATTAAAATTTTAGATAAATATAGGACTGGATCAAGTAAATTTGATTGTGTGGTGCCAGTTAGTGGTGGAAAAGATGGATCCTATGTTGCTTATACATTAAAAAAAAAATATGGTATGAATCCATTAGCAATTAACATTACACCTCCATTGCCCCTCGAGATAGGGGAAAAAAATATTAATAACTTTTCTAAATCTGGATTTGATCTTTTAAGGCTTTACTTAAATAAAGATGTAATGATGTTTTTAAATAAAGCAGGTTTTAAGTATAAAGGTTTTCCTTACTTTGGGTGGTTGATAGCAATTCAATCTGCCGTTATTAAAACTGCTGCAAATTTTGATATCTCAGTTATATTTTATGGAGAAGATGGAGAAATTGAATATGGCGGTTCAACAGAAACTAAAAATAACAGTCTAATATCAATTGATTATCAAAAAAAGATTTGGTTTGAGGGAGGATATGAAAAAATTTTGAATAAACTACCTAAAAATTTGAAAAAATATTCCTCATTTTGGAAGTTTCCAACATCGAAAGAATTAAATGGGAAAAAAATTTATACTACCACTTGGTCATATTTTGAAAACTGGGACTCTTATAGAAATTATATTGTTGCAAAAAAGTATTTTGGATTAAACGAGAACCCAGATGGAAATGAAGGGACATTTACTAATTTTGCACAAAATGACCAAGCCCTCTATGCACTGCATACATATTTGATGTATTTAAAATTTGGTTTTGGGAGAGCGACACAAGATGCTGGGATAGAAATTCGAAGAGGTGCAATGACAAGAGATCAAGCTATTAATTTAGTAAATCTATACGACAATAATTATCCAGAAAAATATATAAGTGATTATTTGTTTTATTATCAAATGACAAGAAAAGAGTTTAACTCAATTATTGATAAGTGGGCTAATAAAAAACTATTTATAAAAAAAAAAGGAAAGTGGCAACCAAAGTTTATAGTGAAATAATTTCAAGTAATGAGAAAAAGAGTTTGTGTTATAGATTATGGAATGGGAAACATTACATCAATTGAAAATAGCTTAAAATATCTTTCAGTCAATTATGATGTAATTTCAAATTTTGAAAACTTAAAAAAATACTCACACATTATCTTGCCTGGGGTAGGTTCTTTTAAGACTGCTATGAAAAACTTAAAAAAAAATAAACTTGATCAAAAATTAAAATATTTTGTGAAAAATAAAGAAATTAAAATATTAGGTATTTGTCTTGGAATGCAGTTGCTTGGAAAATATAGCTCTGAGCAAGGAAAAACACATGGTTTGGGTTTGATGGATTTTAAAGTACAAAAATTCAAAGGTAAAAAAGATATCAAAATACCTCATGTTGGTTTTAATCAGATCAAGATTAGAAAAAATAAAAACTTTTTTTTTGACAACATCTCGAGTGGATCAGATTTTTATTTTGTTCATTCTTATAAAATAAGTTGTAAAAAATTCAAATTTGATTATTGCTCATGTTCTTATAGTGGTGATTTTTTAGCTGCTTTTAATTTGAAAAATATATATGGAACCCAATTTCATCCAGAAAAAAGTCAATCAAACGGATTAACTATTTTATATAATTACTTAAAATCTTAATGTTAAAGAAAAGACTAATTTTTACACTTTTATACGCTGATGGACATTTTATGCAAAGTAGAAACTTTAACATTCAAAAGGTTGGGGATATAAACTGGTTAAGAAAAAACTATAATTTAAACAGCATTTCAAATTATATAGATGAATTAATAATTCTAGATATATCCAGAACAAAAAGGAGTTTAGATGAATTTATCATTAACCTAAAAAAAATAAGTAAAGAATTTTTTATTCCCATAACAGCTGGTGGTGGAATAAGGACTTTTAAACATGCTTCAAAACTATTAAGAAATGGAGCTGATAAAATTTTAATCAATTCAATATTGAATACTAATAAAAATATAATTAATCAGATAGCAACCACATATGGATCTCAATCAATTATTGCTGGTATTGATTATATTTACTCAGAGAGTAAAAAAATTGATTGCTTAATAAATAATGGTGAAACTTTAGTCAAAAAAGATTTTTTAAAATATTTAAAAGAAATAAATACTTTTCAGGTAGGGGAAATCTATATTAATTCCATTGATAAAGATGGTACTGGTATGGGTCTAGATTTGAATATTTTAAAAAAGATACCTAAGAACTTTATTAAACCAATAATTTTATCCGGTGGTTGTGGTAATTACCATCATATAAAAGATGGGTTACTTAGAAAAGAGGTCAATGCTGTTTCTACCGCTAACCTTTTTAATTTTATAAATAATGGTTTTAAAGTTGTGCGTGATCAACTTTTTGAGAATAATTTTAAATTGACTCATTGGGACCCAAGTACAATTGAAAAATTAAAAGATGTTTTTAAATAATGTTAATTTTTATAAAAGCCTTTATATACATTTTCTATCAATTTTTTAAGTTTCAGTTGAGTTTAATTTCCAAGACCAAAAAAAAAATCAAGGAAATCGAGTCTATAAAGAAACACTTAATCTCAGAGGAAAAAACAAAAGGTAAAAATAAAAAAAATATTTTATTGATTTCATTTGTTCATCAACCAGGATATATATATACCGACTGTTTAATAGTAAGTAGTTTAAATAAATTTTTTGATTGTAACGTTCATGGTCTGATAGATCAAAATGACAAACAAGCGGAAAATTTTCTATACATGGTCGGATCTACAAAAAATTATTTTTACAAAAAAAGCAATTTAATTACAAAAATACGATATTTAATTTATTCATATAAATATTTTAAAAATTTAAAAAATATAGATGATTTATTAAATTTAAAAATAGATAAAATTGAGGTTGGCAGAGCTATTTATGAAAATTATATAAGAAATTCAAATACGGCTCTTATAAGAAATATTGATTTTAAAATACTCTATTTCCTGAGTGAGTCTTGTTATCTAATAAACTTTACTCAAAATTTAATTAAAAAAAATAAATATGAATATATAATTATTTCTGAGAGACAATTTATACCATCAAATATAATTTTTCAGGTATCTTTAAAACTTGGAGTAAAAGTAATTTCAAGAATTGCAGGTCCTAAAAAAATTGGAGTCTCTATTTGTTCTTCATTTAAAGATAGAAATAAATCTGAAATTAGAATGGGGAATAAAATGTTTAACTCACTCAAAAAAAATAAAATAAAATACTCTCGTTTAGGATACTTAATAGTTAAAAATTTATTGGATGGAAAAGTTATGAATTTTGATCGAAATATATCAAAAAATTATTTTTTAAATGACAAAAAGAAAAGAAAGAAAACCTCAGATTTTTTTGAGATGACTGGTTTAGATAAAAATAAAAAAAATTGTTTTATTTTTTCCCACAATTTACTTGATGGAAATTTATTTGGAAAAACAAGAGTAATTTATTATGATTATATTACCTGGTTAAGGGACACTCTTAATTATATCAATGGATTAAATAGTAATATCAATTGGATTATTAAAGAACATCCAAGTGACTATGGATTTACAAAAATGCAAACAAATACATTAAATGAATTTAATAAAATCATTACTGCAAAAAATATAAAATTTTTTCCAAAAAATATTAAAAATTCCATTATAAGAGAAATTGCAGATTGTGTTGTCACTCTTGGTGGAAGTGTAGGTATGGAGTATCCATGTTTTGGAATTCCTTCGATAAATTCAGCAGGAATTTTTTATAGCGGTTATGGGTTTACAAACGATTTTAAAAATAAAAAACAATATTTCAATTATCTTAAAAATATTGAATTAGTTATGAAAAAAAAAATGTCCATACACCAAATACAAAAAGCAAGAATGCATTATTACTTGTTACATGAAATTATTAAATGTGATCATAATTATCTTTATGATTATGATATATCTAGAAAAATTAATGATAGTTTTTTTTATAAAAAAATAAATACAATTTTGAAACAAAAAGATGCTGATAAAGATTTCTTTTCTTATTTCAAGAAACAGATCTATGATGGCAAAGAGTTTTTAGTAAATGAGTCTAAATTATAATTAAATTTTTCCACTCTTTGATATATCTACCACTTTGTCTTTTCCCTCGTAATCACTTGGATCATGTGAATTAAAAGTTTTAAAGTTAGATGGATTCCAATTTTCAGCTGTTTTTTGAATTTCCTCAAAAGATAATTCTTTATTAAATTCTTTATAATGGCCAGCTGTTACTTTGGGTGATTTTAACTTTTTCAATTTTTCAAGATTAGCTGATGAAATAGTATCATATGCAGGTTTCTCCCTTCCTCCGCATCCATCTGACTCTGGTTTCATCGGCAATGCTCCTGAGCAATTTTTACAATATCTATCTACTTGATCTTTAAATTGTGCTGGATTTTTTTTCCACCAACCTTTTTCTATTTTATATCCACCAGGTCCCTCAAAAAGATAATCTAGCGAAGCTGCTACCTCACAAAAGAAGCCTCCCTTTGGTGTTATAGATGCAGACCATTGATTTTGAATCCAACAATTATCTATCATTTTCCACATTAATTCTTTGTCTTTTACCACATCGTCTATTGCAACAAGAAGAGGAGTGTGTTTTCCGTCTGGTGTTGCATGTTCATTATATGCTATTCTTTCTCTATCAAATGTTTCAAGAATAATATCTTTCTTCTTTGCCCATTGGAAACCACTTGTCCAAAATTCTCTCTTTTCTCTTGGAACTTTTTTTTGCATTAGTTTGCAAATTTCCTCAAATTTAGGATGCAGAGTCGGTTCTCCTCCCATTATTCCAATATTTCCTTTAAATCCTTCTAATGAGTCTATTCCCTCTGAAATTTGATCTAATGGCATGAAAAAAGGTTTTCTATGATGGCCAACATGCCTAGTGCAATTTGCACACTTTAACCAGCAAGCGTTAGTTACTTCAATTTGTATAACTGAATTTTCTGTAATAGGTCTCATTTCTTATTTTATGTTTATATCTTTATCATTATTATACTTAATTAAAAAAGTATTACAATTTGTTACTACTACATTTTTTACCCCAACAAGTCCATTTAAATCTGCCATAAATAAGTTAGAATTAATCATTTCAACATCAGAAAAACTAGCACCTTGAAAATTGATTTTTTGTAAATCACAATTTATAAATTTAACTTTAAAAATATGGGTGCCAATAAATTTAGCACCTCTTAAAGCGCAATTGTTAAATTCAACATTTTCAATTTTTGTATTGTTAAAATTATTTCTTGTTAACCTGCTTCGCATAAAATTACAATTATTTAAGTTTACATTTTTATAAACTACATCTTCCATCAAGCAGTTATTAAATTCTGTAAACGCTAAATTTGATGAGATAAACTCAGTTTGCTGAAACTCAGAATCGATAAATTTTAGTTTCTCTAAATTTGTTTCAACAAAAAATTTTTCTATAACACTTTTGTTTTTAAATTGTAAATTATTCAGACTTAAGTCTTTGAAATTTTTATCCTCATTATCGATTTTGAAATTCTCTAATCTAGACATTGTATTTTTTTAAAAATTTTTTTTCGTTCTCTAAATATGCCTTGATTCCAATTTGTTTTTCATTCGGTCTAGGTTTTATAACACACGTCACTTTATTTAAATAGCAGATTTTAATACCAACCTTCATAAATCTTTCTTGAATATCAGAGTCATTTACTCTGTTTATTTGCTTTCTCCATGAATTAATATTGTACCTAAAAAAACTAAGATAAGACGCGTACATCCATGTTTGTATTCCTCCAATGTGACCCAGCCCAAAACTTTTATCTTTTAAAGTAGGTCTTACTATTTTTTTTTTTCCATTTCTTATTTCTAAATAATCACTGGATACAAATTCTTTTCTTTTTTTTTTTTAAATGATGAAGTAAATCTTTTAAATGATTCTTTGTCCAAATATCATCATCATCAATTCTAGCTATCCAGTCACCTTTGACTAAATCTAAGCCTTTATTTAAAGCTATAACAGGACCAACAAACCAATGGTTTTCAATTGTATTTGGATATCTGTAATTATTTCTTCTTATTTTCACATACTTTATCCTTTTGTCTTTAATTTTTTTAATTATTTTTTCAGTGTCATCTGTGCTCCCATCATCAATTATTATAAGTTCATAATTTTTGTATGACTGTGATAGAACAGACTTTACCGCTCTTTCTTTTAAAATTTTAGATCTATTAAATGTTGGTAAAAGAATAGAAATAAGTGGATTTTTGATTTTAAGTAAATCGTATATTTTTTTTTTTTCAATATTATATTTGATTTTTTCAAAAATAAAAAAATTGTAACTTATGATTTTTGAATAAATAAAGTTTATCAGTAAATTCATTTTCTGATTTTAGTGATTTTTTTTAACTTATTTGAATTATATGATCAATCAGACTAAATATTTTAAAATTTTTTTCAGTGCATAAATCAAGCCAATTGAGCTATTAGTACTGGTTAGCTACATGCGTTACCGCACTTACACACCCAGCCTATCAACGTGGTGGTCTACCACGACTCTATGGGAAGAACTAGTTTTGAGGTGAGTTTCCCGCTTAGATGCTTTCAGCAGTTATCTCGTCCGTACTGAGCTACCCGGCACTGCAGCTGGCGCTACCACC
>MDTC01166587.1_pt1 | contig 15723 bp, 12 predicted proteins | sample 811181 | NCBI WGS metagenome assembly MDTC01 (sample SAMN05326644, study PRJNA326480) | marine metagenome | isolation source: seawater | place: Pacific Ocean: North | collected 2011
AGATAATGATGTACCGATTAGCCCCACCCAAGTTACAATTCCATCTCGAGTTGTTGGATCCCAGACTAACTCGGGTGAATATTCAGGGTCTTGCGCATACCAGATAAGAAGCAAGATTGCAAGACATAAACCAACTGCGGTGATAGCCCACCATACTCTGTACCCTTGGTGCAATACACGATAGCCCCACCCCTCTGGAATCTCTCTTGGTAAATCTTCGATAAGTGAATCCTCACCTTCCATCGCCGTTGCAACTTCTTCACCTAATGGTTCATCAGTACCAAATTTAGGCCCATATCGACCTACTGGAGAAGTTGGTGTAACCTCTAGCTTATCGACTAAATATCCCCAAAAAACCCCTACAACAAACGAAGTTACATGTACAACAATAACGGGCGTTAGGAATGAAGAATCCTGAAAAACTGCCCCGATTAGAACAAAGGCTGCGTCGCCGAGTGTTGCAATTAGAGTCGCAATAACCGTGCCATAAGTGACATACCCTCTGGCATACATAGGCATTACAATAATCGCTCCACCACAACCAGGAGTCAGCCCCATCATTGCACCAATTACTGGCTGGACCCTAGTATTTTCACGAATCCAGGAAACAAATCGACCTGCTGTAATGTATTGTAACCAACTGAATAGAAGAACCATTGCAGCCACAAAAACAGTTACAGCAAGGAAGGCATCTCTCATTGAAGTAACCAGTATTTCCAGTGCCTGGACTGCACTGAAACCTGATGACATGCCCTTGGCAAGTAATCATAGACTTCAAAGTTAGCCTAGGCTAACTCTTAGAATTATAACGAATTTGGCGGGGGGGCTTTGCTAGCAAATCCAATATCCTGGCCAGTGTCCGGAGAGTTGTGACTAGCGCCACCCTGTCTTGGGTTTTGACTCGACTAGAGGAAGGAGAGAGAGTCGCTCTTGCCTCCGTGGTGGAGGCAAGCGGTAGTGTGCCAGGTAAACCCGGGGCTAGGATGGCAGTAACAAATACGGGAATTCGACACGGTACAATTGGTGGTGCTGGATTGGAACTCAAAGTAGAGAAGCACCTTAGAGAGATTTTACTAGACAAAATAGCCACAAGTAGAATCGAAAAATATGTCTTATATCGAGATGCAAAGGGCCAAGAAGCGACGGCTCTCAACAGTCTATGTGGCGGTACAGTTACCGTCTCGCTGGAGGTTTTGGAGCCCATGCCGCATATACTAATCGCAGGCGGTGGTCATTGCGGTCAAGCGATTTCAGCGGTTTGTGAAAACCTTGGATGGGCATACAGTGTTTTTGATGTTCGAAATGAATTCGCCAACTCAGAACTATACCCCAACGCAGTGGAGCATCACTCCTGCGATGTGGAAGAATTCGTTGAAAGAGAAACAAAAACAAAATTATCGAGATTTTCAGATGTTTTATTGTTGGGTCATGACTGGTCTGTGGATCAAGACTTGCTGATTGGCCTCTTATTGAATAGGAGTGATAGTGAAAGGCCTCGAATTGGAGCAATTGGGTCTAGAGCAAAATGGAAGGCATTCAAAGAAGCTGCAATCTCTAGAGGAGTTTTAGAATCTTCAATCGATTCTGTTAGATGTCCAATTGGAATTGACATTGGTGCAGAGAGTCCAGAAGAAATCGCAATATCTGTTTGCGCTGAAATCATGGCTATAGAGAAGGGAATCAGGGAATAATGCACTAATCTGGTGAAATATCGATTACAGAGGGTTGATTAGCGGAACCGTTAGTTCCACATCAATGCGCAAGGTTGTCTTGAGATGGAATCTCACAACTATTCATGGCGCCAAGGAATTAAGTCGAATTTTGGATATATGTCAAAGATACGAAGTTCTTGCACATTTGGGTGTATCACCAGTGGGTATAGTTCAGTTAGCTGAAATTAATCTGCATGAGGGTAGAGATATTTACGAATTAGATCAATTGGATAGTTTTCAAGTGATGGAAATCCATGAGAAGTCGGATGAGGGAATACTCGCAAGTGTGCTTTGTTCCCATAGTTTGGCAAAATCTGCCATAGAACTCTCAAACCTTCATCTTCAACCTCCATATGGATTGGACGCAAAGAATGGAATGGAAATGAGAGTTACGGGGTTAACTGGTGCAATGAGAAGGTTTCTCGCCCTACTCAGAGTTGTTTTACCTCCAGATAAAGTCAGCGTGATTACAATGCGAGGAGAAATAGTTAGTGGTTGGGACAAGATTTTGACAACCAGACAACAAGAAGTACTCTCTTTTGCAGTAGAAAGAGGGTATTATGAGGAAAGTGCATCGGTTACAATCAAAGAATTAGCCGACCAGATGGGGATATCACGCTCTACTTTCGGAGGTCATCTACAAGATGCTGAAAGAGCGGTTATGAATAAGGTTGCATTAGACCTAAGTTGAGCCCGAAGGGCTCATACCGAACCGTAATAGGATAATTCGCATTGGATGATACTCATGGTGCAGCACCGGCTACCGATGCTTCCCTTGGCTGGAGAAGTGCCTTGGGTTGCATCAGTAAATGGTACCGAGAAAAAATTGAACATTGAAAATAATGCGATTTTGCTCGACGTACTTCGAGACCAAGCGGGAAGTCTTGGGACAAAAAGAGGATGCGATATGGGCACATGCGGATGTTGCTCTGTATTGATTGATGGTGAACCAAGACTTTCTTGTCTTACTCTTGCCGTTGAAGCGGATGGCTGCAAAATAACCACGGTTGAGGGACTCGCAGACGGCCATCATCTTCATCCAATCCAGGAAATGTTTGCTGAATGCGGTGGCTCTCAGTGTGGCTTTTGTACACCTGGATTTTTGGTTGTTGCTTCTTCTTTACTGGAAAATAACCCTAGTCCTAACGATGAGGAAATTAAATCTGCAATCGAAGGAAATTTGTGCAGATGTACTGGTTATCAACAAATTGTAGATTCTATCAGGGCTGCATCTGTGATTCTAATTTCAGAAGAAACTATCGAAGATTCTACGTCCCCGAAAAGTGACCCCCACCCAGGTTTTACTGGAGAGTGAAACAATGGCCGAGGAAACAAATCAAGATGAGATGGTTGGTTACAAACAACAACCAGGCAAACTACCTTTTGCCAAGCCGGGTTCTGGAGGTAAAGACAGATTTTCTAGCCCCAGAGACGAGGAAATGATTCCTAAATCTCAAGGAGGGGATTTAGCACAACCATGGGGTTCACACAGGCACGATGAACTGATTAGCGGCCAAGTGATCGGTAAACCAACCTCTCTTGTGGATGGAAAATGGAAAGTGACTGGTCAAGCTCAATATGGGGATGACATCAGACTTCCAGGTGAACTAATTGGAAGGATCATTCGATCTCCCCACCACTATGCTAGAGTTCTTTCAATCGACTGCTCCAAAGCCTTGGAACTTCCTGGTGTTGTTGCAATAGCTACTGGCCTAGATGCTTCAAATAAATTCGGAGTATTACCGGTTACAAAGGATGAACATGCGATGGCTGTAGAAAAGGTGCGCCATGTCGGTGACCTAGTTGCCTGTGTAGCTGCTGAGGATGAGGTAACTGCTAGGGAAGCAGAGAGACTAATTGAGGTCGAATATGAGATTTTAGATTCAATTCACGATATCCGAGAGGGTTTGGAGAATAGTGAATATCCAATTCATGATAGAGGGAAATATCACATCGGAGAAGCAAATATTCAGAAGCGTGTTTTCCAAGAATTTGGAGATGTTGATGGGATACACGATAACGCAATAGCAAGTCATAAACAAAACTGGATTTTTTCGGGAGTTAACCATGCAGCGACAGAACCACACGCTGTAGTCGGGCATTGGGACCCTTCAGGTAGATTGACTCTCTATACCCCGCAACAAGTCCCTCACTATGTTCATCGAGCATTAGCCGATGTGCTGGAAATTCCAATGCATCAGATCAATGTTTATCGGACTTTTGTAGGTGGTGGATTCGGCGGTAAATCTGACCCATTTCCTCACGAAATGTGTGCTGCCATTCTCGCAAGAAAAGCAGGAAGGCCTGTTCGCATAACTTTCGACCGAGAGGAAGTTTACTGGATAAATCGTGGCAGACACCCTTCAAGAATAGAAATGAATCTGCATGCGGATGAAGAAGGCAGAATTTGTGGAATTGAAACTGATGCACTAATTGATGGCGGAGGTTTTGCCTCCTTTGGGCATGTGACAACCTATTACAACGGAGTTCTTCACACCGCTCCGTACGAAATTGGAGCATTCCATTACACAGGAGCGAGAGTTTGGACAAATAAACCCGCGAGTGGGGCTATGCGTGGGCATGGTGCAGTAAATTCTCGCTGCGCAGTGGAGACGGGGCTAGATGATTTAGCGGAGCAATTATCGGTTGACCCAATTGACCTTCGATTAGCTAATTTATTGCCGCCGCATTCTGCCACAATAACAGGGTTTAGAGTAACTAGTATAGGGATGCGAGAATGTTTGGAGCGAGTAAAAGAGGAAAGTGGTTGGGAAAAAAAATTCAGAAAAATGCCTCTTGGAAAGGGAATCGGAATTGGTTGTGGATTTTTCATTTCTGGGTCTGGACTACCTATACACTGGGATCCAAATAAATTCCCTCATGCAACTGTCCATCTGAAAATAGACATGGATGGTGGAGTTACCATTCATACTGGTGCAGCAGATATCGGGCAAGGATCAGATACTGTAGTTGCTCAATCAGTGGCCGAGGTGCTCGGATTACCTCTTGATATGATTAGGGTTAGATCAAAAGAATCAGATACGTCTCCTGTAGACTTGGGATCCTACTCATCTCGAGTGACATTCATGAATGCCAATGCTGCAATCTCTGCTGCAATGAAAATAAGAGATGAGTTACTTGATGCTACTGTAGAAATAACAGGAGCAAGAAGAGACAAGTTAGTAATTGGAGATCGTCGAATTTTTGACAAGAAAGATCCTGCTGTCGGGATCTCATATCTTGAAGCACTCCACAAAGCACAAGAAGATAGAGGCGCTCTAGTATCTTCAGGTGCATACAGAACTCCACCCATGGGTAAAACACACAAAGGAGCTGCTGCCGGATTAGCACCCGCATATTCCTTCTCAGCATATGTAGCAGAGGTTAGTGTGGACGTCGAAACTGGGCAAACTAAAGTGGACAAAGTTTGGGCTGCACATGATTGTGGCAAGGCACTGAATCCTTTGGCCGTAAAAGGGCAAATCATCGGTTCTTGTCATATGGGAATGGGTCAGGTATTGAGTGAAGAAATGAGATACGGTCGGACTGGACATTTGATGAATCCAGATTTACTAGATTACAAAATTCCAAGTGTTCATGAAATGCCAGAAGTATTCCCAATAATTGTCGAATCAAATGACCCAGAAGGGCCGTTTGGTGCAAAGGAAGCAGGTGAAGGCCCACTTCTACCGATATTACCCGCAGTTTGTAACGCCGTGTATGATGCAATAGGGGTAAGGGCCGCTGAATTACCGATTACACCCGATAGACTGTTCAAACTAATTGAAAGAAAATGTAAGGCTGAGGGCATTAATGACCCTCGGGAACTACAGAGCCCTCGTCTTGAATACTCGGACCTTCAAACAATTCTGTCCGATAGATCTAAAGAACATAAAAAGCGTGATTTGGAACGAAGGTTGGATCAGGATAGGCAGCCTTACCATAATGGCGCACTTTTCGGTTTAGACCCCACCATTCCTCCAGACGAAATTGACGAAAAATGGGCTGTAAATGTCATCCCTTCACAAGATTATATCGTAAATCCTCGACTAGCTGGAAGTGCTTGGAAACATACAGAGCGAAGACATAGAGGTGATTCGTGATGCGTATGCCTCCTTTCAAACTACATACCCCCTCTAATTTAGATGAGGCTATCACTCTAGCAAGAGATTTTACGACTAACAATATCGAGTTTGATTGGGTCGCTGGAGGCACTGACTTACTTCCGAACTACAAATGGCATCTAAATGTTAAATCAAATGTAATTTCTCTAGCCAAAGTAAGAGAACTAACAGAACATACTGAAACTCATATCGGAGCTATGGTAAGGCTCCATAATCTTGCTAATTCAAACTTAACTCACCCTGTTCTCGCTAAAACTGCAGAAACTATTGCTAGTGTAATGGTTAGGCGCTCAGGCACCGTCGGAGGAAATATCTGTTTAGATACACGATGCTATTGGTTCAATCAGACTGAACAATGGAGGGAATCGATTGATTGGTGTCACAAATGTGATTGTGGAACCGATGCAGATTGCAGAGTTATTCCTAATCAAAATACACTTTGTGTTGCGACTTATCAAGCCGATCTAGCACCTGTATTAATGTGCCTAGGGGCTATAATACATCTAGCAGGTCCTGAAGGTTCTCGCTCAATGGAACTTTGTGATTTTTTCGAACTTGATGGAATGACTCGAAATGTACTAAAATCGGGAGAATTGGTCACTCACCTAACCCTTCCGGAGGATGTTTCCGCATGGGAGGGGGATTACCAAAAATTACGACAAAGAGAATCTTGGGATTTCCCTGAGGCGGGGGTCGCGGCACTTTGGAAGAAAAATGGCAGAGAAGGGCCTGCTGAATTGAGAGTTGCAACTACAGGGTTGGAATCAATCCCTGTACTTCATTCAGAAGAAGTAGAACAGGCAATTACAAATTGGTCTGGAAACGATTCTATTGACACTTTGGCGGAAGCAATCCGAAAATCTATCAGACCAGTTCAAAACACCTGGTATACGCCCCTCTATAGAAGAAAGATGGTGAAGGTGTTAACACGACGTGCCTGTGCGGGTTTATTGGAGGGAGACGATTGAGACGAGGTATTTTTCCAATTTTACTCGCCAGTTTGTTGTTGATATCTATGTCTGCAAACTCGATTGCGCAGCCAGAACCACCGTCTCTAAATTGGGAATTAGGTATTGAATATCCAGATGAAGATGAAAGCAATCCATTCATAGTTTCTGAAAATGGTATTGTCACAATAAACATGTTTGTAGACAATCCTGGACTGCTTTCTATCAAAGTGAATTTCGAATATGAATTTCCCTTCCAAGGCGAAGTTGTAGGGGCTCCAGAAGATGCTACTATCGAACCAGGAAACAATGATTCATTCAATTTCATTGTACGAGGCATCGATGTATATGAGGTCGATGCCGGTACAATTGAATCCTTCACAGTAACTGCAACTTTGCAAGAAAGAAACGGAATGCCAGTAATTATTCCTGAAAGCCAAGAAAAAATTGGTGATTTTGAAATCCCCGAAATATTTCTTCTTGGGCTTGAGATAACCGACCCAGTCGGGCCAATGAATGCTGGGTCGGATACGATTTTGAAAGTCAAGGTCACAAATAATGGTAATGCCAGAGATAAAGTTAGGGAATTAGAAGTCACTGATGATTGCCCATTACTAACAACTGATAGCGGATTAGATGTATTACTAACTCGCAATTTGGAAAAGGGAGCAGCTACTACAGCTGATCTGAAGGTTACTGCGTCTGAAAGTCATCCACAAAGAAATTGTAGAGTAGAAATCACAGTTGCATCGGATGGAGCGGATGGAAGTCAGCTCTCGACAGACTTCACAAAGGTCACAGTTGAAACAGCACCAACTAATACACCAGAGCCTGAGGACCCTGAAGACCCCGATGACCCAACAGAGGTGGTGACTTCTAACCTGCCTGCACCGGGGATTAGTGCCCTTGTAAGTATACTAATTGGCGCCTTGTTTGTTAATTTGAATAAGAGACAATAGATAAAACTAATTCTATTGATGTTTATGTCATAAATCAGGCCACTGTGAGAGTGTAAAAGTCACACCTAGTGGGTACGAAATGGCACAATTAAAGTGCCCTGTAATCAACAACTTATATTTGTGGTAAGAGACTCGGTAGGAAAAGTGGCTGTTCTTAGCCTAGGCTAAATCTAAGTTAGGAGGTGTGAATATATGGCTGAACAAAAATCAGAGGAGGAGAATTTCACACGTATTGTAATTGGTTCTGTGGCCACAACAATGGTGCTGTTGTTGATTCTACCAATGATATTTGTTGCTGGAAAATCAACATATTATTCTGCATATACCGAAGGAGAAGGTGGAGAGGTAAGTTCACTGGCTCAAGTGACAGACTTTAGAAACTCAATGGACGAAGAGGAAGGTTATTTCGTAGCGAATACAATGTCTACCCCAATGCTAGTTAACGATTGGAAAGATCCCCATCGAACCGCTTTAATGATAATTGGTCCAGAAAAACCAATTGCAGAAACGGAAGCTGATGCGATTTATGACTTTGTTACTGAAAAGGGAGGTAAAGTAATCGTCGCTTCTGATGGCACAAATGCAAATAGGCTGGCCGAAAAATTCGGGGTGACGTTTTTCGACGCTCCGCTAAATGATGAAAATCAATTTTGGACGGAATACAATGACGAGGGGCAACCTTCCTCAGAAGGTAGTTCTTGGCTGAATGTATGGGGGCTTGCTGCGGTATCTGAAGATGTCAACGAAATGCCTCCGGCATACCTAAAGCAAGGTTGTAAAGATACAGATGTGCTTGAAGAAAACCGGGAAAATTGTCGTCTTCCTGTAATGTTTCGCTCTCCTACTGGAATGAAATATGAACCATTACCGGAAGATAGTATAGAACAATCTTCTGAAGATCAAAGGCAAGTCAAAATTTTGTCTACCGCATCCACTTCCGCTTTTATTGATATAAAGGGTAACGGCCGTGCGGACGATAATGAAAACCCCGCACCTGGTGACTTAGCATTAATCATCAGAATCGATTACCCAGGAATAACCACATTCGACAAAGTTAGTGCTGGTTCTTCTGGAATTGTAGGAGCCAATATCCGTGAATTACAAGTCACTGGTAGCATTGTTTTCGTATCAGATGAAGAAGCCTTTTCAAATCGAATGTGGACTTTAGAGGAAGCACAAAATAACAATATGGAAGATACTTGTGAAGTGCAATCCAATAACTGCTGGCTAAATACCGTAAGAGAAACTTACTGGCAAGGGAATGAGGTATATTTTTCACTACTAATTGATGATATGATGGAGCATGACAATACGAAATTGGCTAAGTCAATTCGAGATGACAAAAGTCAATTCCAAATTGTCTTCGACGAAAGTCGGCATGTGACTGGAATTTTATCTGCTCCATTTGTAGAAGCTATGGGCACCGTTGTGCTTCTAACTTCAAACAATTTTCTGAAATGGTTGGTTGTTCTAAATGTTGGTCTGCTGCTATTGGTGGCGATGATGGTAGTTCCCGAAAAGGAAAATTGGAGACATATTTTCGATCTGACACGTTTCAAGGAACGACCGAATAAATTAGACCCTAGTTCTTATCGCAAACGGGTGCAAAAAGCCCTGTTCACAAAAGTTAGAGTTCATTATGACCTAACTAGAGATCAGATGGCAATTAAACCGCCTGCTGAAATTCAAACGATGATTGGTGACCCAAGACTCGTTGAATTGGCCTATAGCCAAAGCAGAAAATATACTCCCCAAGAATTACGCCAACTCATGGTGGCGATAAGACGGTGGGGCAAAAACTGAAACAAACAGAAAATGGAGAGAGAAAAATGACTGAAGAAAAAACAGCGACTAAAAAGAAGCCAAAAGGCGGCTCAAAGAAAATGAGTGACAAACTCGAAGCCGTAGGTGCAATCGGACAAGCGATTAGTACTGAGGTACAGAAAGTCATCATTGGAAAGAGCCATGTTATCGACAATGTGTTGATCAACATCCTGTCCAATGGTAACCTCTTGTTCGAGGATTACCCAGGACTTGCTAAGACCTTGATGACCAATACATTCGCCGATGCACTCGGCTGTGATTTCAAGCGTGTTCAATTTACACCAGACCTATTACCAGCTGACATCACTGGAACGAATATTTATGATGCAAAGAAGGGAGAATTCTCTTTCAAACCAGGCCCGATATTTTGTAATTTGCTACTATCTGACGAAATCAACCGTGCCCCGCCAAAAACACAAGCTGCATTACTTGAAGCGATGCAGGAAAAACAGGTTACAATCGGAACTGTAACTCACAAACTCCCCGCTCCGTTCCTTACTATGGCAACACAAAACCCAGTTGAGCAGGAAGGAACCTATCCACTACCTGAAGCTCAACTTGACCGATTTATGTTCAAGATGAGCGTTGGATACCCAGACCGTGCGGACGAGGATGAAATTCTCGCTCGACGTATCGCTCGAAAGAAGGACGATGTAGAAGTAGAGACGATTACAGACCCTGCTCGTGTTGTAGCAATGCAGACTGCTATTGAGGATGTATTCGTCGACCCCGCAGTAAGGATGTACATGGTCGAGATTGTATCTAGAACTCGAGAAGACCCAAGAGTTCTCGTAGGTTCCTCACCACGTGGTTCACAAGCTCTGCTAAAGACGAGTCGTTCCGCAGCAGCAATGCGTGGACGAGACTTTGTCACTCCAGACGATGTGAAGTCGGTAGCGACCTTGGCGGTTGCCCACCGATTGATCCTAAAACCAGAGCACCAAATCAAGGGCTTGGAAACTGATGAAGTAATCTCAGATATCCTTCGTCAGGTACCAGTTCCAACTGTTTGAAACCCTAACGGAAAAAAAGAAACTTGAGGGGACAGCCAATGGCATGGAGTAGAAAATCAGCAATGTTTGCCGCGTTGGCGGTAGCAATGTATCTGCTCGGGCTAGTTTTGCGAAACCAACAATTAGTCACTGTCGCCGTTGTTCTACTTTCTTTCCTAACCTATGCAGCTTTCCGAACCACCCATGCTGATGTCGCATCTAGTGGACGACGGATGGATGATACAAATTCAGACGCAGGGGTTGCCTTACAGTCAATTGTTGCTATGCGAAAACTCTCACAAGCAAGAGTTTTTGAAGATGGTGAAATTGATGTCGTACTCAGGATTCAGAACCGTTCTACTCTCTCAAAGGTTCTAGAAGTCCGAGACAGAGTTCCTGAAGTCATGCGAATAAAGAAAGGTGCAAATTATGTCCTAATGGAATTAGGAGGTAGGAGAGAAACAGAAATATCATACACAATTGAATCACCTTTGAGAGGATTCTATACGGTTGGCCCAGTTTGTGTCAGAGTCCAAGATGCATTCGGCTTATTCCATAATGAAAGAGAAATCCAACTCTATGACGATTTCCTCGTATTCCCAAAAATGGAAGACATCAAGGATGCATTAATCAAGAGCCGGGTTCCGAAAATTTTCACAGGTGCAGTGAATATTAGAAATCCAGGTGAAGGATCTAACTTCTACAATCTACGTGAATACATACCAGGAGACCCGATGAAGAAGGTCAATTGGAAGGCTTGGGCAAGATCAGGGAAGATGATGGTTAACGAATATGAGCGAGATGCGGTTAGCGATATCATTCTCATAATTGACAGTAGAGCGGTTTCGGAAACCGGCCCAGTAAGTAGGAATTCTTTGGTTTATAGTACAAGAGCGGCTGCAAGTTTGGCACAATATTTCCTATCTAGAAGAGATTCAGTTGGTTTAGTTACTTACGGTGACGAAATCGTATCCGTAGATAGGGATACTGGAAAGAAACAATTGTACGTTTTACTTACCAAACTAGCAGGTGCGATGGCTAAAGGTAACACACCTTTGAAGGTTGTAACCAATCGTATTTTACCTCATATTAACAGAGGAAGCCCGATTATTCTTCTTAGCCCACTAGAAGATGACCCGACAGTCATCGATGCTGTTAGGGACCTTAGAGCAAGAAACTTTGATGTTACTATCCTATCTCCATCAAGCTTGGAGTTTGAATTTGATGCTAGAAGACTAGACCGTACAGGATATGAAGTTCTGAAGACAGAAAGGGATATTCTAATCGGTGAACTTAGAGGCTTGGGTGCTAATGTAATGGATTGGGAGCCCGACATGATGCTGGTTACTGCTCTAGCTGGTGCTAGAGGATTTTGAGAGGTGATACAAGATGGCAGATGATATCAATGTTGAAGGTGCAAGGGATACATCCCACCTTTACGATGGTAAGACAGTACGATCATCTGCCCCAAGTAGGAAGAAAGCTGCTGGCCGAATAAAGTCCAGTACAGAAATACCTAAAGATGCAATTCCCGAAGTACATGTTCCATCTTGGATTGAATCATTCTTTGGAGGCCCAATTGTATCCTCAATGAAGTTCCTGCCTGCAAATAAGACTGTTACAAATTTACAAATTAGTTCTGCAATGTGCCTCACTCTACTTACAGCACTAACATTACTCTTCACCCCTGTTTCAGGAACTGCTTGGTTTGCTCTTGCAAATATGCTTAACATTCCTATCCTCGGAGGTGCTATTCACATCTTAATCATGGTAATCGGCTCAGTTGGTGGTGCTTATGGCATATTCCAACGAGACCAAAGGGCATTGTTAGTTTCTTACGTGGCGATGATTCTTGTAACTTTGAGATTTGCAGGAAGTAAAGTTGAATTTGGATTTGATGTACTTCCGGAAGCGGAAATTCTGCAAAAAATACTACTAATTGCTTATGCTTTATTCCTTGTAATGTACTTCGAATTAACCAACGGTATAATTCGGTTTTCAATGTTGGACACATCTATTCGCACTGGTGAAGTATACGTCATGGGAGAAGGAAAAATTATTCGACAGTATTACAGAGAAATAGGAATTACTCCTGTAGTAGCTGGAATAGTAGCACTACTTACTCTTCTGATTAATCTAATCATTCCTGCAATGGTTGGATTATTCGATGATGTACAGGCAAACCGGTTAAGTGAATCTGTAGAATTGACCTCGGTTTATGGTGTTGCTCTTGGTACAGCGATGGTGTTTACAGTGATAGCAGCAGCGTTTGCTGTCAATCTTCCATTGCGTATTCAACAAATGCAAGAAGGCAGAGCGGATAAGTGAATTTAGGGTTCTAGGAATCCACCAATTATCCCTAAATCTGCTACAACTAATCTAGCAATAGACTCGACAACCGGTACGGCTCGAGGACCCAAGACAGGGTCATGTCTTCCACCTACTTGTAGCGGACGTTTTTCTCCACTAGGTAGGTGTAGAGTAGATTGTTCACGAGCTATGCTGCTTGGGGGTTTGAGGTGCACAACAATTCGAATTGGGGCACCGGTTGACCTACCGCCTAGGGCGCCATCGGCTTGAGCCGATTCTGAACCTTCTAACTCAGGCATATTACCATCCAAATGCCATGTATCATTATGTTCAGAACCTCTCATCTTTGATGCTTGAAACCCTCTAGCAAATTCAACTGCACGAGCACCGGGAATAGCCATCATACCTCGCGCTAAAGCTGGTTCCAGGCCATCAAACCAAGGTTCTCCTACGCCTATTGGTAATCCTTCAATTATACACTCTACACTAGAACCGACCGAGTCTTGATCCATCCTAACTTCTTCGATATAGTTCGAGAATGACTCAGCAGCATCTTCATCTCTACAATTCAATCGTGCCATTGTCGAATCCTCATTCAGTTCCGTATCTCTATCAAGTAGGAACAATGGTTTGGAGTGTAAATCACCAACACTGTGTAAATGGGCATTAACTTTCCACCCAGCCTGATTCAACAATCCTCGCAACTGGCTGGCAGCAGTTACCAGTCCGTAGGTCAATCTGGCGGATTGAGAGCCTCCTCCTCGTAAATCGGCTGCACCATCTGAACGGACCATTTCTGGAAGGTCTGCATGACCTGGACGGGGTTGATCTGGAAGGAAACTGTAATCCTTCGATTTAGCATTCGAATTCCAAGTAAGTAGAAGAATTGGCCAACCTGTTGCCTTCCCTTCATGGACTCCCGATAGTATCTCGCATTCGTCAGATTCGGAACGCATACTGAGACCTTTTCTTCCAGGCTTTCTTCTCGCAATATCCTCGTTCAATGCATGTAAATCAATCTCGGTTCCTGCTGGAATTCCCTCCACCAAAGCACCTACACATTTTCCGTGACTTTCTCCAAAGAGAGTCACGCGGACTGAGTCTCCTAGCCTCATTCCCATTTATCCCTCTCCCAATGAAGTTCAACACCGTGATGAGTACGTGTGTGGACGTATTCTAAGGCTTTAGATTTGAGATGTTGCTTAACAGGTTCTGTCTGCTCAGGTTCACAGAGTACAACGATCGCTGGACCAGAGCCAGAAATCGCAGCAGGGCAACCAAATCGAATTTCGAGATCTTCGCAAATGCCCAATGCCTCTTCATCTCCCATAGCCTCGGCTACCGCTTGCCCATTCATCCTAAAGGCATCGATTGGAGAGCCATTTCTTAATTTCAAAACGATTTGTTCGAATCTTGGACGAAGATTCTCAAATGATCGAACATCCACCAACCCCTTTTTCATGTCTCTAATTACTAAAATTACTTCCTTTTCTGGAAATTCAATTTGTTCAATTATTCCCGACCCTTCCGCATTTGCATCTACTATCCAAGTAGCAGCAAAGTAAGAGCATGCGATATCATCTCTACCTCCTGATACACTACAACCAGCCTTTATTTGAATCGCTGAAATTAGATTGAATATCTCATTATCACTAAGAATTACTGAATTACCTGTAGATAGTGCATTTACCGCTGCTATCAACAGTGCTGAGCTGGATTTCAGCCCAATCCCTGTTGGTATATTCGACTTAACAAGCCATCCAATTTCACCTGAGGGAAGAGGCAGATCTCGTTCTTTCCAAACCTCGAGAAGCAATTGCAGCAAATTGTGTTCATCTCCCTCGGGAATCGAATGACCTTCTACTAAACCAACATAGGTCGATAGATCGATTGGTGTCGAGCAACCATTGCCACAACCAAGAGCATGAAGGAGACTGATTCCAGCATGAGCCCTAGCTGACCCGTAGACCTTCATCTCTCTTCCATCTCCCCTGCTAGTTCTCGACCTATGTGTCGCATACCCGAGGAAAATCGTACAGCGATTTTGTCTCCAGACTGAATTGAGGTGACGCTAATGTTTCCTTCATCATTGATGAATCTCACAGTTTCGGCCTGTTGCATCAAGACTTGTGCGGGTTGATTATCCCATTGAAATTGGACCAAAAGAAATGGTCTCCTTTCAATTTTCAGGCGACCGATAGTAGCGCTACGAATTTCATTGGAGGAATTTGCGATTGCAACCTGGTCGCCTGCAGTTAATTCACTGAGATATTTTGTTGAGCCATCGGCCATTAAGCAGTAAGCGTGTACCGCCCCTGCATTAACCCGAAATGGCCTAGATGGGACGTATTCAGAGGGAATAGTTTCTCCATGAATCAAAACTAATGCATTTGCAGAAGAACCGATTAGCATGCCTTCTCGTTCCGAAAGTCTCTCTGTCAAATCGACACAGATTCGTTCACCTACACCTCCTGATTCGACATTAGTGACATTGGCCATAACCAATGTTTGTTCGGCCTTTTTTTCTCCAAGTTGGACAGAAGCCCTCTCTCCAGAAATCTTCTTTGCAGCATCCCACAATTCTTCATCAGCGGGAAGTAGCAATGCATCAACACCATGTTGCAATGCAAAGGCTGCTCCACTAAGGTCTACAATTTGTGAAATTGCAGCAGCGATTCTAGTGCCACTCCCTGCGGCTGCGGCTACTATGTTCTCAAGAGGAATCATAGTCCAATCCGAACATCGAACCAAAATCCAATCAATCATACCAACTAGTGAGATCGCCTCGTCTTGACCGTGAAAATCATCTAATTGCACTACTGCTACATCGTGATCTGAGGTTTTCCATACTCTAT
>MDTC01018730.1_pt1 | contig 15721 bp, 10 predicted proteins | sample 811181 | NCBI WGS metagenome assembly MDTC01 (sample SAMN05326644, study PRJNA326480) | marine metagenome | isolation source: seawater | place: Pacific Ocean: North | collected 2011
AAAGCTAGTAATCAGATCAAGCCAAGACCACACGAAAGAGGTACTCGAAGGCTTTGCCAGATTTGTAGCCCACCCATCAGAACACAGCAGCCAACTCTATCAAAGCCAAGGACGACTAAAATGCCTTATCACCGCAAAAATCATCCACTACCTCCGCACACATGAGGACCTCAGATACTTCACTCTAAACATTGCCCCATTGCCTTAAGTAAACTGAGGCTAACGATACCTGGATTCATCTTACAGCCTTATTGACGCCAATAGCGCTTGAAGTGCTGCGCCTAGGGTCAGGAGCTCCTAAAAAAGCACCATCCTCTTTTATTAGTATAGATTGGATCGCCCCCATAGCAGTTCGCCGTACCACCTTATGGCCATAGCCCTCCAACAACTTTATGGTGTCAGGGCTAATCCCCTCTTCTATGCGAATTTCATCAGGTAACCATTGATGATGGATTCGCGGAGCATTAACCGCAGACTGCACATTCATCCCGTGATCGACCACATTTAAAATCACCTGCAATGTCGTCGTGATAATCCGAGAACCGCCAGGGCTGCCTGTCACCAGAAAGTTTTTTCTACCCTTTTTAACAATGGTGGGCGACATCGAACTGAGCATCCTCTTACCAGGCTCAATTTGATTCGCTTTGTCACCAATCAAGCCAAAACCATTAGCTACGCCAGGCTTGGCACTAAAATCATCCATCTCGTTGTTCAAAAGAAAACCAGCACCAGCCACCACAATGCCAGAACCATAACTGAAGTTGATCGTATAGGTATTGGAAACCGCATTCCCCTCACCGTCGACAATAGAAAAGTGAGTTGTCTCATTACTTTCGTAACCCGGTGGCCTGCCCGGCCCAATTTTTTGACTCGGCGTCGCTTTACTGCCCAACTGATCTCTCACAGCACCAGCATAGGAGGCGCTAGTTAAACCTGCTACCGGCACCTTCACAAAATCTTCATCACCCAAATACTTAGCCCGGTCGGCATAAACCCTTTTCATAGCTTCAGCCATCAAATGAATCGTTTTCGCACTGCCAAAACCATACTCCTTCAAAGGATAACCTTCTAAAATCTTTAGTAATTGAATCACATGAACACCACCCGAGCTAGGAGGGCCCATCGAGAATACTTCATAACCACGATAGGTCCCAACTACCGGCCTGCGGAGCTTCGGCTGGTAATCCTGCAGATCATCAATCGTTATCAAACCGCCGTGCTTGCGCATATCATCTGCAACTAGCTGAGCGGTCTTGCCCTGGTAGAAACCAGCCCTACCTTCTTTAGCAACCCGCTTTAAGGTGGCGGCAAGGTCACGCTGTACAAAAATCTCACCTGCCTTGTAAGCTGATCCATCCTTTTTAAAAAATACCTTCTTACTAGCAGGCGACCTAACTAACCAATCTTTGGCAAAAACCGTCCCCTTAACAAAACGCTCCGGCAGTGGAAAACCTTTTTCCGCCAAACTGATGGCTGGTGCTAAAGCCCTTTGCCGAGAGATGGTCCCATAACGTGATAAAGCAAGTAGCAGACCAGCTACAGTACCAGGCACTCCAGCACTCTTATGAGAAAATCGACTCAAATTCTTATCAACATTTCCCTTAGAATCCAGAAACATATCCCTTGTAGCCGCAGCCGGTGCCTTCTCTCGGTAATCGATGGTTTCTACGCGGCCAGTTGCTTCACTCGATATCAACATAAACCCGCCCCCCCCAATATTACCGGACCTAGGCTGGGTAACAGCGAGGACAAAACCGGCGGTCACGGCAGCGTCTATTGCGTTTCCCCCATTTTGTAATACCTCATGGGCATACTTTGTGGCGATAGGGTGACTCGTCACGACCATCCCATGGCGACCTAATTGCGGTATGGCTCTTTCGCCTTCGATAATCGGAGCCGCCCACAAATGCGACGAAATCAGCATTGAAAAAAAGATCATCAGAATTTTCATAGGTCTACCCAAACTAGTGATTATAGCTTACAGACGGGTACACATAGCACCAAACCCCCACAAAACCTAGTCTCTCGAGCAAAAAATAGTTTGGTTGTATCAAGGAGGCATTTAAGTTATCCCTGTACTCTATCTGGAGGTAGTATTGTTGGGATTACTAGAGGTTCATACAGTCAATGGTTTCACCTTTGAAGGCAAGGGGGGCAACCCAGCTGGAATCGTTCGCTTAAAGGAAACGCTGGATGAACAAACTATGCAGAAAATCGCCTATGACCTAGGTTACTCTGAAACCGCTTTTATCAAATCTCACCAAGCAAATAATCACAGTTTCCGGTTTTTTACGCCGCTGCAAGAAGTCGGCATTTGCGGCCATGCAACCGTAGCCGGATTCAGCTATCTCTACCAACAAAAGATCATCAGTCCTGGTGAACACAACATGAACTGCGGTGCCGGTCAACTCCCCATCACTGTGATGGAGAATGGCCTAATCTCAATGCGTCAGAAATTACCTGAGTTCGGTAAAACACTGCCAGTAATAACAGTGGCGCCGCTACTCAACCTTGAAACCGAAGCCCTACCTGGGCCTATCCAAATTGTTTCCACAGGACTTAGAAAAATTTTCTGCCCCGTAGAAAGTAGAGACAAATTAGACTCGATAAGCCCAGATGAAAAGGCGATCATCAACCTCAGTAAAGAGCACAACGTCACTGGAATATATTGCTTCAGCTACGCTGCTGGAAAAATTATTTGCCGAAACTTTGCCCCCCTAGTCGGGATCTCAGAAGACAATGCTACCGGCACTTCTGCTGCGGCTCTCGGCTGCTACCTTTGGCACCGCAGGGAGCGCACCGAAAAAGAGTTTCCTTTGCACATCGTTCAAGGTGGGCCTCATCAAGAAAAAGGCACCCTTTTCCCGAACCTAACAATAGAAAAAGACAACATAACCTCTGTATCAGTTGCTGGCTGGGGTGAAACCGTTAATACTGAAATTATAGAGGTGGCCCATGGGTAGAAGAATTGGCATTGTAGGATTTGGCAAACTAGGTCAATTTTTAGCAAAAAGAATCACTGAACAACCAGACCTCGAATTAACCTTCATTTGGAATCGAAGCCACGTCAAAGAGTCTCTGGTTCCCTGTGGAACTACCATATTAACAGACTTAGCGGAGACAAAACAGCACCAGGTTGACCTCATTGTAGAAGTTGCCCACCCCGATATTACCAGAAAATGGGGAGTGTCTTTCTTAGAGCAAGCAGATTATATGATAGGTTCGCCAACAGCTCTCTGCGATGAACAAGTCTACGAAGATCTGCAAGACAAAGCTCACAGAGGGCCACAAGCGCTTTACGTCCCTCAAGGAGCCATGATCGGCCTTGGTGACCTTCTGCTGGCAAAAGACCGTGGCAGAGTGACTAAACTGGCCATAACAATGGAGAAAACTCCCGACAGCATCAAGTACTATGGACCTCTGAAAAAACCCCTAGACCAAGTTATCAGTAGGGAAACCATCTATACAGGACCTGTCGGCCCTTTATGCAAATACGCACCAAATAACGTCAATACTATGGCCGTGGCAACTCTAGCATCGGGCTTGAAATTCTCGGATGTCGAAGCCAAACTCATCGTCGACCCTGAGCTAAACTGCCATGTAGTGCGATTAGAAGTTACTGGCCCTGAAACTGCCGAAGGCAGATTCAGGCTGTACTTTCAAAAAGAAAACCCCGCTGCACCAGGAGCGGTAACAGGGCAAGCCACCTACGACTCTTTCTTTAACAGCATATTGCAAGCCACTGCAAATACACCTGGAATTCACTTCTGCTAAATTGCAAAGATAAACTAACCAAGGAAAAAATATTACAATTTCGAAAGAGAAATCCACCGGGCATGAACCAGCACTGGAAACAGCTAAATTAAAAACAAATTGATCCTGCCCCACTGTAGAGACAACCTCAGCCCCCATGAAAATCAATTAGATAAATTTATGGATAATGCAGAACTTAGCTAATACAAATGAGCAAAAGGCCGATACTGCCCTGATGGGAGGTGCCTAGGATGCTAGCTAAAAAATTTGAACAGTGGAATAAACTTAAAGATGCTGTTAGTCAAAAACTGGCTGACAAAGAGGCTGAAAGCGCCGAGACAAAGCCCAACCTAACGATCCAGGAAACAGGGCAGCCAGAAAACCCCAGCGAAACCGAAGTCAAGGTCATCAACTTCAACTTTCAAACGGTACTGACCCTAAAACACCTTTGGCAATTCTGGCAAAATAGCTCTAAAAAACCATTTCGTAATATCGCAGGTGCTGCCATTGAAGAAGCTATAGGCGGCAAAGTAATGCTTACCGAAAAGCTTGACAACTTCGCTGCATTCAAAGTCCACCCTGGGCTCGTCGAAACACTTACAAACGTAAAGTTCTCGTGGGAAATGTGGGATGAAAAACTTGTTGGTTTATCACAACCTTTTCAAATTCAAAACATTTACGCAAATAGTCACTTCGCCGAAAAACTATATGAGGGTGGGGTGTTTGCTGCGGAACCAACACTCGGCAATGATCGCTATAACGAACAACTCATGTTTGCTGCTTACGGAATCATACTCAAAGACCTCTACCAATTCGAGCCGTCACACGTTGTGCCCAGAACTTCATTCATATTTCAGAAAAAATCTGGGGATCACTTTGATTACTACAAACTCAGTTTCGACTATTCCTATATGCGGCCGGTGTCACGTGGTGGCACGCCACGTCTGTCCACAAAGGATAAGGATGCTATTAGTCAGGATCACTCTCTATCTCAACTTATGAAAATCCTGCCACCGGAAGCTTTTGACTTCGAAGGGGTCATGCTGGTTTCAGCAGAAAATGCCACCGAGAGTCATAGCCTTAGTTGCATAAGAGATATTATCAGAACTCAAGACATTCACGAAAAAAGGACTCAAGAAGAAATCACAGATAACATCCGAGCTTTTCTCAAGGATAATAGTGTGGTTATTGACGGCCTAATAAATCATAATTTTCGTATCAAGCGGCTTGTAGATAGAGATGACAGCAACCAGGAAATCAAAACACAAGATTTTGATGAAAGCCTCTACAACGAAGTGTTAGAGCAAGATTATGTGGAACAATATCCCCCGGGCAGTATCACAGAAGAGCTGCTAGATCAGCTGCCTGGCCTGCACCGATGCACAAATGGTAACCTATTTTTAATACCATTGAAATTTAAGAACTACCGCGTTGGCGTCTTCGAGCTGCAACAAGAATCTGAAACTCCATTCCCCCCCATTAAGCTGCGACGCCTAAAAGCCGTTTTACAAGAGGAGATCGAGCGGCAAGTCCAAGAGTATCGTAATTCAATCCTGTCTGTAATTTTGGAAAAATACACAGCCATTCATCCAACAGTTGAGTGGGCCTTTCGTGATGCAGCACAAGACTTTGTCAATCAAAAAAAGGCCGGGCAGATGGCGGAACTGCAACCGATAGTGTTCAGGAGAGTCCACCCTCTTTACGGAGCTTCTGACATCCGTGGTTCCTCAAATCAAAGAAACCTCGCCATCCAACAGGACCTTAAAGATCAGATCATTGCCGCTAAGTCCGTTATTGAAACTGCCATTGAATATTCCCCCATGCCGAAGCTACAAGAAATTCGGTTTCGGCTGGACAGTGAGATCGACAGAATCACCGAAGGCCTGCTAGCCGGAGATGAGATTACTGTTCTCGAGTTCCTAAATGGCGAAGTTGAAGCTGTTTTCGAAGCTATCTCGGTTTCGATTCCAGAGGCCCGGAGTAAAATTGCAACCTACAAAGAAACCATAAACAACGATCACGGTGTCTTTTATAAAGCCCGCAAAAACTTTGATAATAGTGTCACCCTCCTAAACGAGGCCATCGCCGCATATTATGATGAAGAACAAACCAAGTTCCAAGGGGTATTTCCCCACTACTTCGAAAAGCAGTCTACCGATGGTGTAGATCATACAGCCTACATTGGCCCAGCGCTTTCGAAAGACCGCACCTACCACGCTATCTACCTCGAAAATATTCGAATCTGGCAAATCATGGTCGTCTGTGGTGCTGCATATGTGGGCGACAAATTAAAAAACAGCCTCCCTGTGCCGCTAGCACTAACTCACCTGATCGTGGTACAAGACAACCCACTAGATATAAGGTTTAGTCTAGATGAAAAACAATTCGAAGTCGATGGGGCATACAACGTACGCTACGAAATCATGAAAAAAAGAATCGACAAGGCCAAAGTCAAGGGTCAAGATGAGAGATTAACGCAACCTGGTAAGCTGGCAATCGTCTATTCCCAGAAAAAAGAAAAAGCCGACTATACTAAGTATATTAATTATTTGAGGTCTGAAGGCTACTTTACGGACGACCCGGAAGAAGATCTCGAGATCGATGATCTGCAAGGAATCTCAGGCCTCAGAGCTCTCAGAGTAAATATTAATTTAAGAACCTTTCCAAAGTCACAAGATGCCAAGTCAGGAAGCTTGACCAACGTCGTATCAAACTCAAGACGATGGCTCCTACAAAAAAGAAAAGAAATGGAAGATACAGCGTCAAAAGTCTCCGACGTTGCTAGCTCCTATTCAAAAAGGAAGTTGCAGAAAAAAGCCTAAGACCAATTAGGGCAGCATAACCTACTCACTGTAAAAAACAGTAACTTCACTCTTTTCAGCTAGGCCGCCCACCTTGATCGTATTTTTTTCAGAATCAATCGAAAAATTTTTGGTTAACTTTCCATCAACGGCAACAGCATAGATATTTTCATGGTTTTTACCTAGTTTAAATACTTCTACAGTAGATACTCTAGAGCCTTCAACCGTATCTTCCAGAAATTCTTTGAAGTTCAGGTTTTTTGCACACGAATCTACAATGTTACCACCACTTTCCTTAGCCAGATCGTAATACACCTTCTTTTTTGGTGTACCTTCACCAAAACTGCATGTCTTACCTTTCGCTGCGATAGCATGGAAGGTCACTTCCCCCACCTTCTGAGTCTTTTCCGCCTTCTCCCGTAATAGTTTTGCCGACCCAGGATAAGGAGCTACAGAACCTCTTCCGGAATCATGCGTATCCGAGACAAATACTACCTGCAAAGTTCCACCAGCGATAAAGAGGTCTTTTTTACTTTCATGTTTTTTTAACAACTGATCAAAGGCGCGGGCACCGGCTTCAACATTGACGCACCTAGAAGCCGACTGCAGAGCTGCAGCGAAACAATATTTACCATCGGCTCCTTTATTATCCGGTTTAAACCACGCATCTTTACAACCAGGACTAGGGTATCGCTGCTTATCAGAGTCATCAACTTTACCGTTTCTCTTATACCTATCTATAGCTGCCCTATCCACAAAATCCAAAAACCCTGGCTCACTCTCAATTCCCGAATAAGAATTAATTCTTTTATGAACTTTATTTAAATCTGCATCATCACCTATCATGGTTGTCATAACCGCCACTTTACTAGATGGCGGAAAAAGGTCGCCTTTCTTAAGAAGACCGACAAAATCTTGAGTAGTGCGTCTTAAAACCTTTTCCATCGAACAGGAATTGTCAAAAATGAATAAAAACTGTGGAAAGGCCAAAATATTAAACTTACGATCAAATTCCTCTTTCTCACTAACACTCTCGGCGCCCTGAGACTTGCCGCTCGGGTCAAAGATGTTTCGGTCTGAGCTACCGACCTTGTTTACACCGTCAATAGACTCCGTTGGGTTATTAGGGTTTTGATTATTTTTTAGATCGTTCGGACCTGCCAGTATCGGCCTACCATCAGCTCCGATATTACTCCTAGTCTCCAGCATATTTGTAGAAACGTCTGATTCAGGTGGGTTACCTCCAACGTCAAAACCAGCCTGATCCATTGGAGATTTCTTCGCCGGGGTATTACTGATAAAAGCCTTGGAGCCGCATGCACTCACCGACGCCACTAGGGCTAGTATGCACATTACTGACCAACTGATAAGATTTACCATAAAGACACCTCTCTCAATTCTTATGAAAAGTGAAAGCTATCCCCAAGCGATAGTCTATCGACTAATGCTGCGCCTTCTTTTCTTCAGACACTACCTCAAGCTACTTTTCGGCAATTTCTATCAAACACTTTAAAGAATACCTTTAACCCAATTAATTCAATATATTATCAACACCCATTTTTCTGAGAGTTTACTTCATCAACCTATTTTCATTGAAACATGATCTAGAAATATGCGACGATAGGGGTGATTAAACATATATTGTTTGAAAAGGTCTTAGCCCCTAAACAAGCATGAGAATCTGCCGATAGCCAAGATGAGCAATAGTGGAAGAAGAAAATGCAGAAAATAATATCCTACCTAACAAACCGCCCACTTGTGACCCACCTTCTTGTCGCATTGGTAGTCATTGCCGCCATAGCTTCCGCCGCCAAGATTAAGCGTTTGGGATTTCCTAGAGTTGACCTTGGAAAGTTATTCATCGAAACCATATATCCCGGAGCCTCACCGTCAGATGTGGAACTAAATGTCACTAAGACGATTGAAGACTCGCTAAAGGAAGTTGACGGTATAGAGTACTTTAATTCAATCTCGATGGAGAACCGCTCTAGGATACACGTAATACTCGATCAAGATGCTGAAGATTTTCAAATTATTAAAGACGATATTCGCAGAGCCTTAGACCGGATCACGGACTTCCCAAACGAAGTTAAAGATAGGCCAATAATTTTCGAAGAGAAAATTGATAATTTCCCTATCTATGAAATAGCTATCTACTCTAAAAAAGACAATAATAGCAAAGCCTTAGCTGGCACACAACTACTAAGAAGTCAAGCAAAATCCTTAAAAAAACAATTGCTAAAGGTGCCCGGGGTTGGCAGAGTCGGGGAACAAGGAATACCTGACCCCGAAATAAAAATACTTCTCAATAAAAATCAGATGGCAAAGCATCAAGTATCTTTCAACGAAGTACTCAGAAGTATCAAGCAAAACAAACTACGGGTAACCGGTGGTTCACTAGAATCTTACACTACTGAAAAAGGGATCGTCACCTTATCAGAATTCAAAAACCCCAAGTCTATCGGGGAAATCATTGTCAGATCTAGTATAAAAGACGACTACGTCAGATTGAAAGACGTAGCAAACATAAAACAAGACTTCGAAAAATTAGACATACTTGTTCGGAATAATCAACATCCAGGAATGACCCTCTTTATTATAAAGAAAGGTGATGCCGACATTATTTCCAGCGTTGATGAAATAAAGGCAGTAGTTAAAGACTTTAAAGAAAATCGCCTCGCAAAAAATGTTGACATCGTTACGATGTTCGATCAAGCTCTCGACACGAAAAACCGCCTAAATATGCTCTACCAAAACTCTATAATTGGCTTCTTCCTTGTTCTTATCGTCCTGCTGCTTTTCCTCGACCCAAAAGTTGCTTTTTGGACAACTGTTGGCATTCCACTAGCGATATCAATAGCACTCATTGCTATGCCTTTTTTCGATATGACCATTAACAGTGTTTCCCTCATTGGTATGGTAGTTGTACTAGGAATGGTTGTAGATGATGCCATCATCATAGCAGATGCTATATACGGGGCAAAAGAAGAGGGTTTGATTGGCTTAGACGCTGCATTAGCTGGCATCAAAAAGGTTTTCTACCCTGTCATGGCCACCATTGCGACGACAATCATTGCTTTCACCCCCATGTATTTTCTTCCCGGCGAAGAGGGTAAGTTCTCAATCGAGATTCCATCTGTGGTTATCATTATGCTATTAGGTAGCTTTATCGAAGCTACCACTATACTTCCGGCACACCTTGCTCACTCCAATCCCATTAGTAAAAGTAGAAGACCTCCAGCTTTTTTCATTATCGCTGGCATTCAAAAATATTACCGAATTCTGCTAGCAAAATCGCTCAAGCATGAATTTATTTCACTCTTAACTCTCACCGTCCTGCTAATAGCCGGTGGTGCACTCGCCAATAAGCTGGCAACCTTTAAAATGTTTCCTATAGATGACGCTTATATTCTGAGTATTTTTGGCGAAACTAGCCCTAATAGCCGGATTGAATATACCTATGATCAGACTAAAACCATCGAAAAGATCATCATGAATCACCCACAAGCTAAAAAAATCATTAGCTCCTTAAAAACTCAGATAGGCATTAGATCGCCATACGCAAATCAAGGCGGTAACACGATCCCTAACTCATTCACAACAAGAATAATAATGACCCCAGCAAACACCCGTAAAATAACCGCAGAAGAACTAAAAAGGTATATACTTTCAAAAACAAATAAGATGGCCATCAAGGAAGACTTAAAGTTAGATTACTATATTGATGGCGGTGGTCCACCTCAAGGAAAACCGCTTGAGATAAATGTGACAAGCAACGACAACAGCTTGCGATTAAGACTAGCAAAACGCATTATGAAAGAGTTAAAAAAATTACCCTTAACTGAGATTGACGCCGACCTCAGGGAGGGAAAAGAAGAGGTCCACCTCATACCAAATTATGAGGCTGTCGCCCAGGCCGGCCTGCACGTTTCGAATATAGCCGCCACTATAAGAACAGCGTTTGATGGCGATGTCGTCACCCACTTAACGACAGCCGAAGATCGCATACCTTTTCGTGTCATGCTAGAAGAGGATGCCAAGGGTTTTTCAAAGCCACTTGAGGGGCTCGTCGTTTCTAATCCTAGGGGTGCTCAAATCAGCCTATCTAAGCTAGTAACCGCAACAAATGGCATATCGCCGAAAACAATCCATCACCGTGACGGCTACCGCAACACGAAAATAACTGCCAATATCGACCTGTCGAAAACTACTCCCACTGAAGTAAATACTACCCTAACACCATGGCTCAACTCTTTAGCTATCGAACACCCCAATGCAGAGATCAGCATAGACGGTGAAGCAAAAAAAGACTCGCATACGATCAGAAACCTCATGTGGGCTATAGCTGCGGCCATAATTGCCGTCTACTTCCTTATGGTGGTACAGTTCAACTCATTTACCCAGCCAGGTATGGTTCTTATGGGCATTCCATTCGGGTTAGTTGGTATAATGATAGCCTTCGGGCTGCATGATGAAAACCTATCTATGCTTGCGCTAATCGGTATTCTTGGCTTTGCAGGAGTTGTCGTCAATGACTCTCTAATAATGGTGGAGTATATCAATAGATTCAAACCAAAGGGCAATGACCCCCAACAAGATTTCTCAACCCATATATTGGATGGTGCAACCCAAAGGCTGCGCCCTATTTTTCTTACAACGATAAGCACAGTAGCAGGCCTACTACCAACAGCCTATGGCTGGGTTGGTGGCTTTGATAGCTTTATTTCGCCTATGGTACTGGCTATGACATGGGGCCTTGTGGTGGGAACAACATCAATACTTTTCGTCATCCCAATACTCTATCAAATAAATGCCAAAACAGTTAGACTATTCCGAAGGCTGTTCACACGCAATTAGTTGATTGGCAGCTTTTCACCCACAGAGTTTCTGATCTATGAGTCCCTAATTGTTGTCTTGAGCAGAATATCATAAGAAGGTCTGCTTTCTTGGACAGCAGATTTACTTCCAGCAGAGCTAGTCTGACTATTCTTTTCCTTTTTCACTTTAGTAAGGTACTCTAGATACCTGAGTGCTAAATAACCAGACACCGAAAACAAAGAAACCAAGGAGCCCATGAAAAGAGGCAATCCCGGAATCTTAAATACAACAATCAAACCAAAAAGAGCCGAAGCCAGGAAGGAAAACTTACAGAAGACAAGCAGGCCCAGGAAACCTTTACCTTTTTTGGAGTTTGCCCGTCCAGAATTTTCTGACACCAGAACAAAAACCAGCTTCGCAACATAAGCGAGCAGATAAATATTGCCCGTGAAAAGCACATAACCCGCCATCGCCCCAATCAATTCAAGCTTACCAACCAGCGCATAACATAGTACAAGTAGCCCAAAACCAACCTTGATGAGAAACATCTTAAGGTCCTGAAAAGAAAGAGCTGCATCAAGTGGGTGAGGCATCACAACGTCCCAATAGTTTTACTCGACGAACGTTGTTTATTTATTAGTTCCCCAGGCCAATGTCAACAAGAAAACAATGCGCAATAAAGCTTAAAACGTACTTTAAGCTTTTATCACGCAGTCTTAGCATTAATCCCATTTTCCTGTTCAGAATCTTCCGCTTCTGCATGCTCCTCTTCCCCTTCAACAGCTTCTGTCTGATCTTCTTCTTCCAGAAAAGTTTCGTAGCCTTCCCCCGTCTCCTCCCAATCTTGGTTTAAGATTAGAGCCGATTTAAGACCATGGTTCATTGATAAGGACCTTACAAAATCCCCACCCATTGTGAAGGCCGACTTCAGAACACCACCCATTTTAAAAGCGCTACCCCAACCGTGATTCATAGATAAAGCTCGGAGAAAGCCACTTCCCATGGTTAGAGCTTGACCCCAGCCACGACCGAAAGTAAGTGCAGACAACCAACCCCGGCGCATTGATAGGCTAGAAAGCCAGCCTCCCCCCATTGAAAGACTGCTCTTCCAGCCATTTCTCATCGACATTGAAGATCCCCAGCTACCTCTCATCGAAAACCAGCTCCCCCAACCCACACCCTTAAAAAGTGAAGATTTCCAACCATTTCCCACTCGCAAGCAGCTCCCCCAACCCTTAGCCATTGAGAGAGCACTCCCCCAACCTTTATCCATTGTTAAAGCCCTGATAAAACCGCCATCCATCGTCAAAGACTTTTTCCATCCAGAACGACTCATAAAACGTCCTCCCTTCCCATTCACCGGTCTCCCTCTCGGCACAACCCTAATCTAAGTTGATTCAGTATATAATTCCAGATAGTTACGCTTACCAAACTAAGACATTACGCCAAGAAAATGTGCCGTTACAGGCGACAGGTGCCAGAAACCACCATAATCACAATAAATTATATCTATTTACAAAAATATCAGGTCACCTGCGGCCGCAGTCTTTCGGGACCTCTGAACAACAGCAGCAAATGGCTGGTGACAGCCAAGCACTTAACTAGAGACATATAATACTACTTTTATTGGGCAAATAACTTATCCTCAAGGTTACACCAACTCCAGCCGATTCCATACCTGCAACTAATCATTATAGTGTCGTCAATCATTATAGTGCTAACAACTCATTTAGAGATGGAGCGAATACATGATTCGAGTATTCTCCAAGCACGAAGGGGTGTGGGCTTATAATAGCCTACTCGTGTTTTTATCATTTTCAAGCAGTCTGGCGTTCGCTGGACCCACAGAACAATGTCAAAGGATGTTTAATAGGATTGCTGGTGTGCAGCCCACCGACGCGGAGCTGGAAACCTGTGTGGCAGCTGTGTCTGCCGGCAACGTTGAGGAAGCTGCAACTCAAGCAATGAACCAGCCAACCTTCTACTCAGACACGCTGCGCTATATGTTCAGCCCATGGACTAACGAAGATGAGAATATTCTAGTAGCTCTAAACGATATGTCTGCCACACTGATAGGCATGACAAGAGATGATGTTGATTTTCGTGAGGCTCTTTCCGGTGATCTGGTATATACATGTGAAAACGACGAAAATCTGCCTCCATACTCCAACGAAAATAACGACCATTATGAGACATGCGGTGCCAACTTAGATCTAGCCACAAGCCTAGTTAAAAAAACACAAACCGAATTAAACCCAATTCTTGCAAATCGAGAAGATGTTCCTGCAGGCCTCTACACCACAAGAGGCTTTGCCCAAGCTTACTACACCGCAGGTACCAACAGGGCAGCTACAGCAAACACTCTTAAGAACTTTCTCTGCGAAGAAATCGACGCCTTTTTAGATACCTCGATTCCTGACTTTAGAATCCGCCAAGATGTTGATCGCAACCCTGGCGGTAAAGCAAGCGATTTTGTCAACCAGTGTAAGGGCTGCCATGCTGGGATGGATGGCTTAACCGGTGCTTTTGCCTATGTTGACTTTGACGAGGAACAAGGTGACGGCGCCATGACGCTCTCCACAGATTCTGTAGTGAGCAAGTTCTTTAATAACGCTGAAACTTTTGTACAAGGTTTTCAAACGACATCTGACGAATGGATGAATCTCTGGACCGAGGGCATAAATAAGCGAGTCGGTTGGGGAGTTGTTGAAGGAGAATTAATAACAGGCAAAGGACCAAAGTCACTAGGAGCGATGTTTACGGCTAGCGAACAATATCCCAAATGCCTAGCCCAAACCGTATACAAAAGAGTTTGCTATGACACCCTGTCACTCACAGATGAAAAAACTCTAGATCTTGCCGCACACTTTACCGGCAATGGTTACCGCATGAAACCACTCGTAGCAAAAGCCGCAAGCTTTTGCATGGGTGAGTAGGAAAACCGGTACATCACCGGTAAAAGGCTAAAAAACAAAGAACAACGCAATAACTGGGGACAAGATGCTATCATTCAAAACAAAGTCTATCTATATTTTCTGGCTAATTACCACGGCACTGGCTATAGCATGCACACCTAAAAAAAGTCACCCTCGCTCGGCATCTGATACAGGCCCGAGCAATATACAAGCCAATAGTGACCTTGAGAGCGCTGACGCCCTTGAACAAATACAGAGCAGCGAAACCCAACCAGATGATCAAAATAACGAAGGTCCAGTAAACCCTTTTTTAGAAAAAAGCGAATACGGTATCAGAACTGGCACGCAGTATCGCAATACTATCCTCAAACTAACGGGTGTACCATATAATGAAAGGGTGCAAACCCAATACGAGGCCGTTTCAACAGCCTTACCAAACACCAATGTTTCGGCAGGTTTTGATGCGGGTCAGCAAAGCGCCATCATTAAATTAGCAGCTGTAGTTTGCAATGAGTTGATAGACTCCGTAGAACTCAGAGCCGCATTTTTTCCAGGAATTGATTTTAACACTCCTTTGTCTGACCCAGACAAGAATCAGATAGCAATCATGTTGCAGCAAAAATTTTGGGGTAAAGCAAAAACAACTGTTGATGACGTTTTACTGGCAACGATAGTAGAGCTACAAGGCTCTCTTTCAGAGGGCAGTGATTCAAAGGAAGCGATTATAAAAGGAACATGCACGGCAGTAGCTGGAAGTTTTTCAGCCATTGTCCTTTAAGAAAAAACAAGGGGAACTTAATATGAAAAATAAAATGCACATCGAAGATTTACCGGTTAACCAGCGGCCAATAAAGCACGAAAATCATAAGCCAGTAATAACTAGAAGAGATATGATATCACGTGGTATAGTTGGCTTCTCTGGATCTGTGATAACTCCTTCACTGCTAACTATGATGGAGAACAAAGCCTACGGCATCGAATGCAAAACTGCACAGAGTGAAACAGCCCCTGTCCCCTTTCTAAGTCTCGACTTAGGTGGAGGTGCGAACTTTGCTATGGGCAACGTCATTGTGGGTAAGCGCGGTGGACAAACTGATTTCATAGATGATGCAGGTGCAGCTAACCTCGGCTGCCCATCTGATCAAAACCCACTGAATAACCCGGAGATGGCAGTCTCTTTAAATGGTAATCCCAATGGCGGTCTACTCTTTCACGCCAATTCAGGTTTTCTCGCCGGTCTCCGCTCGGCCACCGCAGAAACAACCCGTGCAAACATGGATGGAACAATCCTTTGTGGGATCTCTCGTGATGATTCAAACCAGAATCAATTAAACCCTGCCTTTTGGATCCAAGCGGCAGGCACCACAGGCAGCCTAATCGATATTATTGGTGATAATAATAGCCCAGCAAAAGGTCGTAGTCAGCCTCCACAAG
>MDTC01017576.1_pt1 | contig 15715 bp, 20 predicted proteins | sample 811181 | NCBI WGS metagenome assembly MDTC01 (sample SAMN05326644, study PRJNA326480) | marine metagenome | isolation source: seawater | place: Pacific Ocean: North | collected 2011
GACTCGGAAGAAGGCAAGGTCCAGTTGTATGCAGGAAGAAAGGTTACACCTGCAGGCCACAAGTTACTAGATTCAATTGCACATGCTAACAGGGCTGCTGCGGACGAAATGTATCCTGGTCTTTCAAAGTATTAATCGGGCGTGAATTAGGTGGTAAGTATGTCAGCATCAAACGATGATGAATTGGCAATGCTTAGAAATCAACGTAAGTTAGAACTTCAAAAGCAAATTGAGGCACAAGCATCAAAGCAAGTTGAGGCTGAATTTGCAGAACAAAAGAAGCAAATTGAGAATTCGGCAATAGACTCAGCAATGAAAAAACTACTAACTCCTGATGCAAGATCTCGTTTAGCAACAATTTCATTGGCTACACCAGAAAGGAGTAATCAAATCAAGCAAAGTATCATTCATATGTATGAATCTAAATCATTTAATCCCCCTATGTCTGATGAGCAACTGAAAAGTTTGCTATTATCCCAATCGAAGAGCCGCCATAGTGCGTCAATCCGTAGAATCTGAGAAGGTGCTCGAACATGTCAAGAAATAAACCAGCAGCCAAAAAAATACGCCTGATGAAGGTGCAGAAGCAGAACAGACGTGTCCCTGTATGGGTCATGTTGAAGACCGACCGAAATACAGTATCGCATCCTAAGCGACATCACTGGAGACGCAGTAAGCTGCAACGATGAGGTGTATTATTATGGCAAGACCTAACGAATCAGAATTAATAGTGCCTTTGAGACATGCTTGGAATATTACTAGGTTCAAGCGCGCACCAAGAGCAATGCAAATAATCAAAGATCATGTAATCCAACATCTGAAAGTAACTGAAGATGAGACTGTTTACATCGATCCATCCGTCAATGAGCACATATGGTCGAGAGGCATAGAGAATCCTCCACGTAAGGTTCGATTGCAAGTGATTAGACACGACGACCCAGAGTTTCCAATAGAAGTAAAATTGTTTGAGGAGTGAATAGTATGGGAAATATTAGACCGAGTTTTATTAAAATTAGAGCCATCGCACTCGTAGAGCAACATCGAGAGAAATTCACAGATGATTTCGACCACAACAAAATAGTAGTCTCTCAGTTGACTGATGTCAATTCAAAGAAACTTAGAAACTGGATTGCTGGATACGTCACTAGATATCTTCAAAGAAGAGTCGATTAGTGAGGGTTTAGCGTGTCAGTGCGCATAGATTGGGACAGACATCCTGTAAGTGTTCATTCTCAGAGCAAGGATGAATTAGAACAATTAATTGATTTTCTTAAGAATAAATATTCTGTTAGAAAGCGTTCTCTTGTAATGGATGATAGAGAAAATGGTGGATATCTATTTTTTATCTATCAACCTTGTGACCCAAGATGGATCGCTGAACATATTGGTTCTAATGGTGATTAAATGGGTGATAGACAGAGCCTGCCATTGCCGAAAAGTAATTATCAATTAGTTATTATTTTGATTGGAACTTCTCACCCAGGTAACTTAGGAGCTATTTGCCGTAGTATGCTCAATTACGGATTTGAAAATCTTCGCCTAGTAAATCCAAAATGCGACCATCTTGATGTTGAAGCGAGAAACCGAGCAAAGCATGCAGGAAGTATTTTACAACAATGTGAAGTGTACAATAGCCTCGAAGAATCTATCAGTGATTGTTCACTTGTAGTAGGAACTTCAGGTAAGAGAGAAGTTGGAACAAAAACCTCATTCCGTCATTTCACATATCCTTGGGAGTTTTCTCAACGCATCTTTGAATTTAATGGAAAAGTAGCCTTGGTTTTTGGAGAAGAAGGAAAGGGCATGTCTACAGATGAGTTGGACATGTGTGACTTTTTGACAACTTTACCAACATGGGAAGGCTATCCTATCGCGAATTTATCGCATGCAGTAAACGCATTTGTCTATGAATTACACAAACTTAGGGTCTTCAATAATCAGGGTGATGACAAAAGTATACCTGACATTGTCCCATTAGAGCGTTCGATAAATGCAAATTTACGGGATATATTAGTCAAAGGTATTGGTGAACTTTCTAAGGCATTGCCTGGAAATGAAGAGCGTAAATCAAGTTTTAAGAATTCGATGATACGTTCAATCATGCTCTCGATGCCAACTGAAGATGAGGCTACAAGATTAATTGGCGGAATTCTTGATGCCACTACTGCACTACAATATGTAGACGGAAATGAAGAGTGGATAAGCCGTAGGCGAAGAAAGATTGAGCCAGATTCAGAAGAATGATTATGGTCGCCAAGTAGCAATGCTCTTCGGTGTCTCACGAACATGCATTGCTACAAGTTTCAACCTATTTCCATATGCTGTAGAAATTAAATCCTCGATCTGTTCAAATGCCCATTTAGCTAAATTTTCTGCTGTTGGGATAAAATCAACAATTACTGTCCGATGCTCATCCCCCATAAGTTCCAGAGCACTCAAGGCTAATTCATCTCCTTGATAAACCACAAATGCATGGTCGACTACATCATGGATATGTATTGTCAATATCTCACTGATATCTGAAAAATCCATCAGCATACCTTCCTCAGAAACACCCTTCTGAGTCACAACATCACCTTCGATTTCCGCTTCAAATCTGTATCGGTGACCATGCATATGCTTACACTTACTCTTATGATTTGGAACTCTGTGCCCAGTATCAGTTTCTACGTATCTTCTAATATATGTCGTCATATTGTTTCCTCCTCGAAATTTAATGATGCTGAATTTATGCAATATCTTTCTCCACCAAATGACCGAGGGCCATCTTCGAAAACATGCCCTAAATGTGAATCACATTTTGAACATCGAACTTCAATCCTCACCATACCCATACTATTGTCTGGTATCCGTAATATTCCAGCATCTTCACTCTCGCTATGGAATGCTGGCCAGCCGCAACCTGAATCATATTTATTCGATGATGTAAATAATACATGGTCACAACAAATACATCGATAAACACCATCACGTTTCTCTTTGTCATAGATTCCAGTAAATGCTCTTTCAGTACCGCCTTGTCTTGTTACCATATATTGTAATTCAGTCAATTTTTCCCGATAGTATTCATCCTTATGTCGCATTTCTACTTCCACTGCGTTTGATAGTACTACTTCCCATGAATCAATATATTCAACTGGATCTATGCGTCCTATTGCTTTGAATGCTAATATACGCTCAATATCAGCTCCACTTTTACCCGAACTTCTACCTTCAGAGTCTGGATTATATGAGGTATTAGTATTGGAAAAGATTGTATCAAAATCAATTTCTAGTGCCTCACATGATTTTAGTGCATCTAATAGAATAGATTCTTTGTCACCATCGATATATGGCAGTTCAAAAGACACTTTTTCACTATCCCAATTTCCGATTTGGAAGGCGTGTTCGAGTGCATTATAGAATTGAGGCCTACAATCTGGATAAATAGCATGGTCGCCAGAGTGAACCCCCAAAGCAATTTTGACATTTGTATTATTTTTTACCGCTATTGACAGAGCATATCCATACAATATCGAAGAAAATATAGCATTACGATTTGGAACTACTGTTGATTTCATCTGTTCCTCTTCATAATGTCCCTCTGGGATATCAGAACCATCATTTAGCAATGAACTATTGAATATTTTCATAGCACCTTCTAAATTTACAATTTCATGTACGACTTCAAAACTCTTTGATTTTAGATACTCGATATTTAGTGCCGACCTATCGACTTCAACCCTATGCTTCTGCCCATATTCATATGATATACAGTATACTTTATGACCCTCATTTAGAAGTCTAAGAAGCAATGAAGTAGAATCCATTCCTCCACTTAGAGCCATTACCGCGATATTCATCAGTCCACCCCCATCCATTTATGAGTCTGAAGTGATAATCTCCACCCAGGATTCTTTTTGACCAGATCTTCAACTGCTGCGAAGTTCTTACCATTCTCTTCAACTGACATGCTTTCAATATAGCAGGGTTGCAAGTAAAGGTGTGTAAATCCATCTTTCAAATCATCATACATCGATAAGTCTTGACCACAGTAAACTACCTTTAATTCATGACCTGTTGTTTGAGAAATTCTACTATTTGGATATAATTGGTCTTTGGGTGATACACAGATCCAGTCAATAACATCAGGAACCTCAATAGTTCCATTTGTTTCAACAGATAGGTTTAGGTTATATTTCTTCAATTCATTTCCAATGGTTTCTAAATCTTGTAGACAAGGCTCCCCTCCAGTGAATATCACACGTTCGCAACCATAAGAGAGAACCTGTTTGACAATATCTTGTAACTCCATCTCTTCATAATCAAGGAAATTAGTATCGCACCACTCACATCTTAGATTACAATTACCAAACCTCACAAAAACATGGGGCTTACCCATATGATATGCCTCTCCTTGTACAGAGTGAAATATTTCGACAATAGGATAAGTCGTAATAGTAATCCCTCTGTATTCATGTATTGTTTCAAAGTGGTTTTGATTGAATTAATTGCATTAATTCCTGCCTTGCTTCTTGCTTATCAAAAAACACTCCACGCATTGCTGATGTAGTCATTACAGCGTTTTGTTTCTTCACACCTCTGCATCGCATGCAACCGTGTGATGCTTCGATAATCACGGCAGCACCAAGTGGGGATAAGTGAGATTCTAAATCATCAGCAATTCCTTTTGTTATCCGCTCTTGGTTTTGCAACCTCTTAGAATGTAAATCAACAATTCTCGATAGTTTACTTATCCCAACGATTCTGTCAACCGGTATGTAAGCAACATGAGCTCTGCCATTGAATGGTTGCAAATGATGTTCGCATGTCGAATGAAATTCTATGTCTCTAAGTAAGACGATACCATCATATCCTTCTCCATTGAATGTCGCATCTAATATTTCACCTGAGTCTTCATTATATCCAGAAAAAATTTCATCCCAAGAATCTACAACTCTTTTTGGAGTAGAGAGTAGCCCTTCACGTTTGTAATCCTTTTCTAAATATGAAAGTAGAGTGCTAACAGCCTCCATTGCATCTTCTCTTGTAGTCATCATAAATCTCCTCCATTCTTCCTTCCATGCCTCGAATCAATATCATCTAGTTGGTCGAGTAATTTTCTACAAGCTGTCCTTATTGCATCGGCCAGGCTGACGAATTTCCTTTCGTCTCCAACATGTAATCTTAGATCACCGATAATCTCAGCAGGCATGTCAAGTGACACTTTAGGCATAACTAATCCTGTTTACAAGTATTAATTAATATTACTATAGTATTACTAGAGTATTATTTGCTACAAGTATTGAATTAATTACTAGTGACAAAAAGCGAATGTTGAATAGTCTCCGCCAATGGAGAATGGTTGATGGCAGTAATGATTGACACTGACGGGATTATGTCGAAGTTGTACGCCATACGGGAAAATAGTGGTGCTATGGATACTGCTGGACTTTCCGATGATAGAATTATACAATTCTGTAAAGTTGATAATACTCTTATAACTGCTATAAGCGAAGGATATGAGAATCACAAAGAATTAGTAAATTCGATGGGTAATGATTTGATAATGATGGAAGAGAAATTATTAGTTGAAAATATTCAAAGTGATATTGTAAATTTTTATGCCCCTGCAACTGTAAATCCATATGTTGCTCTTTCAGCCAAAGGGCCTTGGATAGTAACTTCGCACGGAGCAGTAGTCCATGATAATGGTGGATATGGGATGCTAGGTGCGGGGCATGGCCCGGATTCTGTAATTTCAACTATGTCTAAAAATTGGGTTATGGCTAATGTTATGACGCCTTCATTTAGTCAGAAGAGATTATCAGAAGCCCTCAAAGCAGAACTTGGCCATACTAGAGGTAGTTGCCCTTTCTCTAAGTTTATTTGCATGAATAGTGGTTCTGAGTCTGTAACTGTGGCTCTAAGAATTGCTGATGTTAACGCTAACAGAATGACTTCTAAAGGTGCCAAATATGACGGATACCCAATCAAGATGGTGTCAATTGTTAGGAGTTTTCACGGACGTACAGACAGACCTGCTCAAATATCTCACTCATGCATGTCAGGTTATGATGAGAATCTTGCAAGTTTCCAAAACCGTGACAATTTAATCCTAGTTCCTGCCAATGACATTGAATCTCTTCGTAAGGTGTTTCAACGCTCTATTGATGAAAAATTCTTTATCGAATTATTAGCAGTTGAACCAGTACAAGGTGAAGGAAATCCTGGGCAGTGTATTACCAGAGAGTTCTATGATGAAGCGCGTAAACTAACTCTTGAACATGATTCTATGTTTTTGGTTGATTCAATCCAGGCAGGTATTAGAGGACAAGGATGTTTGTCAGTTATCGATTATGATGGTTTTCAGGATGCTGAAGCACCTGACCTTGAAACATGGTCTAAAGCAATCAATGCTGGTCAATATCCTTTGTCAGTATTAGGGATGAATGAGCGAGCAGCATCGATGTATGTTGTTGGAATTTATGGAAATACGATGACTACCAATCCTAGAGCGTTAGAGATTGCAGTAACGGTTTTGGAGCAAATGACTCCCGAATTACGCAACAACATAAGAGACAGGGGTGTTGAGTTTGTTGCTAAACTAAAGCAATTAGCTGATGAATTACCAGGCACCATAACCAAGGTCCAAGGGACTGGTCTTTTGGTTAGTGCTGAATTGGATCCCTCACGTTTCCCAGTAGTAGGTTTCGATGCTGTTGAACCTTGGTGTAGAAAACGTGGACTTGGAGTAATACATGGTGGAATCAATGCTCTAAGGTTCACACCTCACTTTAGAATCACATCGGCTGAGATCGATATGATAATCGATATTGTTAGAGATGCCATCAAAGCATTTTCATGAAAGACTTGTGACTATGTCTTCTCGGCCAAACTGCTTAGCTGCATAGTAGGCCGCCATCAATGCATACAATAGAGATGTGCCAAACCAAATAGCAATGTGTTCAACTATTACTCTATCCATCAATAATTCTCTTAATGCTAATAATACATTTACTACAGGCACTGCAAACCAGAAATTCTCAATACCGTCTAAATTTATTACTTGAGTAAATAATGCTGGGAATATTATCAAAATAATTGCTGGCCCAAGAATAGATCCTGCTTCTTTGACGCTATGCGAACGCATTGCTAAAGCCAATTCTAGTGCGACAACCATCACTGCAAACAGCATTATCGATATCACTATCAACATTATAGCCTCCATCGAAAGGTCAGGTATTCCAATTATACTAGATGATGCGAGATAACCAATGGCAAATAATAATCCAAAAATCTGTAAAATTACTCCAACACCTGTAATTGTAGCAACTCCAAGCCATTTTCCTAGTAGAAGTTCATTTCTAGTGCATGGCAAACTTAGCAAAGCCTCCAATGTACCTCTCTCACGCTCACCTGCCGTCATATCAATAGAAGGTTGGATAGCACTTGAAAAGGTCCAAACTGCTAGTACTAATGGGATAAATAGAGATAATACCATTCCAGCCTGTTCTCCTTGGGTTGCAACATCGCCTTGGGAAACATCTCCATCCCATCTAACGGGGTTGAGGGTTGAATTGACATCGAGACCCTGTTCTGAAATAATCCGCTCAGTCTCATTATTCTCCCAAGCAATCAACCCTTCAATGATACGACTCCTGGCTTCATTCGAACTTTCGGATGTCGAAATATGTATAATTGCATAATACCATACATCATCTCTTTGTTCAAGTCTCAAAATCGCATCAATAGATAAACTTCGTAATCTCTCAATGTCATCTCCTGGCTCTGATAATGGCGCTACACTGGATAAATTTTCTTGAAGAATATTAATTGAAGATGAATTGAATTGTACGATTAAATTTTCTGGAGTATCATTAGACTGTATCACTACGTCTACGATAATTGAATCTAATTCTGCAGCTTCAGATTCAAGCAATAATGGAAACATAATGAATAGAAGAGGGAACATTAGTATTGGAATTACGATAATTGCAATTATTGTTCTCCAATCTCTTGTGAATTCAACAACCTCTTTCTTGGCAATCGACTTTACTCTGTTAAATGACCCGTTACTCACTTGAATCATCTCCTAAAACAGTTTTTGGAGTTTTTGGAGTGAATAATCTCCTCCACCAACGTGTAAACTTACCTTCAGACTCCGAGTCGTCATTACGTGGACGTGCTTTTTCCTGAGTGAGCGATACATATGCTTCTTCCAAGTTTTTGGAATCTGTATCTTCTAGTAATTTATTTGGAGAACCATCCGCTTGAATGTCTCCATTGTGTATTATTATAATTCGATCACAAACTTGTTCCGCTTCTGCTAATTGATGCGTAGAATATACAATTGTTCCACCTTCATCCCTGAGTTGTTTAACAAGTGCGCGCACTGTTCTTGCACTGGTTATATCAAGTCCAGCAGTTGGTTCATCGAGAAGTAATACACTTGGTCCGTGAGCTAAAGCACGCAAAAGTGCTGTTTTTTGTTTCATACCCCTGGAAAAACCCTTGGTATGACGTCCAAGGTTTTCTAACATGTCTAAATGCTTAGCAAATCTCGAAGTTCTATTCCATGAATCATCATCACTTACTCCATGCATCCTACTGTGATATCGAATATTCTCCCAAGCGGTAAGTCGTGAATATAATCCAGTTGATTCGGGGACAACACCTAGTCTCTGTCGCATTTTATCAACAGGAGTTCCATCATCAAGGCACACTGTGCCTTTGGTTGGTTTGTAAACGCCTGACATTAATCTAAGCAATGTTGTTTTTCCAGCACCATTACTTCCAACAAGTCCAACAACTTCACCTGATTTAATTTCGAGGGAAATTTCTCTAAGTGCATCAACTTCACCAAAACTCTTCGAGACATTGGATATTGTCATTAGAGTTTTAGACATAAATCATATCAACTCGCTCGACCTTGTTCAATAGCATCATTTAATCCAGGATGTTTTAATTCAATATTCCTAGCACGATCTAATTGTTGTCTTAATTGAGAGTGAATCTCCTTTTGAGAGACTCCCATGTCGATAAGATGTGCTATCATCTCAAATGCACCTTGTATTGCTCCAGCATCGAGATAAGCATCATTGGTAATATTCTTATTCATTCTCAGTGATTCCAATCTTTTAGATAAGAAAGAAGCCTCTCTCTTAACCCTAGGTCCATCGATGTGGGAAAGGGCAATCAAATGGTCGATACAGGTTCGCATGTTATCATTTATCCTTAGGTAGATTATGGTTGTTATGATTTTAATCATATTGAGTTAGTTCTACTAGAACGCCTCCAGTAGACTTCGGATGTACAAAAGCAATATGCTTTCCACCTGCTCCAATCCGTGGCTCCTCATCTATCATTGAGACTCCATTATCTTTCAACAATGATATTATTTCAAGCAAATTCTCCACTCTAAAACAAATCTGTTGAATCCCAGGGCCTCTTTTATCAAGAAATTTTCCAATAGGTGTATCGCTAGATGTAGGTTCTAATAATTCGACTTTAGGTGATTTTATCGACGGATTCGATTTCGAAGTATCGAAGAATCTTGTCTTTACCCCTTGGTCTTCAACTATTTCATCTTCATCGCCTTGAAGTAGACCTAATAAATTCCAGAAAACCGAAGATTCATCCAAATCATGTGTGGCAATTCCAATATGGTCAAGATAAATTTTCTTAGTCATAATATCACCTAAAATCCACTAGGAGCCATCCATGTTCCGAATTCCTGTTTCATAGAATTCATAATTTCACCTAATGTGCAATCAACTCTAAGCGCACTCATTACAAGTGGGAATAAGTTGTCATTAGTTTTACAAGCCTTTGTAATAGTCTCTAGGGCCATATCAACCTCGGATTGATTTCTATTTTCTCTCCACTTTGATAATTTATCACATTGATTTTTCTCTACTTTTGCATTGATTGACATTGGTTTATGTTGAAGGTTTTCCTCCATTACTCCATGGTTTACTCCAATAATTTTCCTAACTCCGCTCTCAACTTCTTTCAAATGCTTGAATGCCGAATTATGGATCTCTCTTTGTTGCCAACCTTCTTCGATTGCAGCCATTGCACCACCCATTTTTTCAATAGTGGAGATTTGTTCCATTGATAGATCATAAATTTTCTGAGTCAGCGTTTCAACGTGATATGAACCTCCGAGTGGGTCTGCTACATCAGCAGCCCCACTTTCTTCAGCAATTATTTGCTGAGTTCTAAGTGCAATGGTGGCACTCTCTTCAGTGGGTAAGCCTATTGCCTCATCATAGGAATTTGTGTGAAGACTTTGAGTTCCACCACAAATTGCCGCTAAGGCTTGTATTGTCACTCTTGAAATATTGTTCAGTGGTTGTTGGGCAGTGAGGCTCACGCCAGCCACCTGAGTATGGAATCTAAGCATACTTGATTTAGGATGCTTTGGATTATATCTGTCATTCATCAAATCATACCACAACTTACGCGCAGCTCTAAACTTTGAAGCCTCTTCAAAAAAGTCATTATGACAATTGAAAAAGAAAGATAGTCTTGGTGCAAAACTATCAATATCTAATCCTGCTTCTATTGCTGCATCTACATAAGCTAGAGCATTTGCAAGGGTAAATGCTACTTCTTGAACAGCAGTACAACCTGCTTCTCTGATATGATATCCTGAAATAGAGATGGTATTCCAATTTGGTATACTTTGGGAACAATATGAGAAAATATCTGTAATTAGGCGCATGCTTGGCTTTGGCGGGAATACATATGTGCCTCGAGCAATATATTCTTTGAGAATGTCATTCTGAATAGTTCCTCGAATTTGATCGGTACTTACTCCCTGCTCTTCGGCAACTATGGCGTACATCGCTAGAAGTACCATTGCTGGAGCATTAATTGTCATTGAAGTACTAACTTTAGCCAATGGAATACCGTCAAATAATTCCCTCATATCATCTAATGTAGAAATGGACACTCCTACCTTGCCGACTTCTCCTAGAGATAATTCGTCGTCTGCATCCATTCCTAATTGAGTTGGTAAATCAAAAGCAACTGAAAGCCCTTTTTGTCCGCGCTCAAGTAATAACTTAAAACGCTCATTTGTCTCCTTTGCACTCGAAAAACCAGCATATTGACGCATAGTCCAGAGCCTAGACCTATACATTGTCGAATAAATTCCTCTTGTATAAGGAGGGCTGCCAGCATTAGGGGTTTTTGATGCATCAGTGCCGGATTGCTCCATAGAATATTGGTCGGGATTCATGGGCAAATCAATGCCAGAAAGTGTCTCCCAGACCTCACGACGCTGTTCAGCCATGACCATTCCAAGTGCTGGCGATTCATCAAGGCTACTGTATCAACAGCAACCGTCATCATTGCAGGTTTTGGCAGGTTGAGCCTCAGATTGTTGTCCGCTAATACCATGAGCATGGCCATGATTAATTTCTTCTTCTGTTGCATCTCTTACTTCTACAACTTCAACATTAAATGTTAATGTTTTACCCGCTAGTGCGTGATTAAAGTCAGCAGTAACCGATTCATCATCAAGCTCAATTATAGTGAAAGGAGCAGGACCGTGAGGCATTTGTGCCACTAGTTGAGTTCCAACTTCCAATTTCGCAGATTGTTCGAGTTGTGCGAATTGCGCTCTTGGAATCTTCATAGTTGCTTCCTCTTCTCTCTCACCATAGGCTCTATCAGGTGATAATGTAAACTCTCTTTTTTCACCAGTCGATGCACCTATCAATTCTTCTTCAAAGCCTGGTATCATTTGACCATGCCCGACCAAGAATGATAAGGGTTCTCGGCCCTCGCTTGAATCAAAAATTTCTCCACTATCAGGCAAAGTTCCTGTATAATGTACGCTTACTACCATGTCTTTACTAATTTTTTCTACCATATCTTCACCTTCTTTTTGTCATACTTTTTATTTCACTGATTAATGATTTTGCTACTTCTTCGGTAAGGATCAATTCATCGACTTTCTGATTGATAAATTCGATTGCTGAATCAATACTTGTCCTTTCACCCTTTGCAATAATCTGGCCTAAAACGTTAGACCTGTGCTCTTCTGGAATATTGGGGTCATCTAGTAAATCTCTAGCAAAATATTTGAACGCCAAAATCTTTTGACGATTCAACTTCTTTTCCATTTTTTGACGGCCGCCACCTTTCTTATCCATTCTACGCTTACGCTTGCGGCGATCGCCAGTCACAGATGGTTTCTTGGTTTGTTCAACTGTTTTGAAAACATTTTTTGCACCTTTTGAAACTTCTTCTAATTCAGATTGAAGCCCTTCCTCGATTGCCTCTTCTTGGACATTCGTGATTTCTTCTTCTGAGGTTTCTACATCAGCAGCGATTGATTCAACTTGAGGTATTTCTTCAGTTACATTTGAAGTAATTTCTTGATACTTTTTATTAGCCTCTGCAGTTTTTCGATTTAGTTCTTCGCGAATGTCAGACTTTACCTTTTCTTCAGCATCGGTTTTTTTCTTGACAACTATTGTTGGCTCTGATAATTGAACGGTTTTTTGCTCAGCCTCAGTAGTGACGATTTTATCGTTTTCCAATTGCTTCGCAGCTTTTTTTTGCATTTCTGCTAATATATTATTTGTATTCTTGGATTGGGTTTTAGCAGGAGCTTGCGCTGTTGCGAGTTCCTCTCTCTTACGCATATTAGCTCGATCTGCTTGGCGCTTATTTCTCTCAGCAGCAGCATTACGCGCAAAAGGATTCAGAGGCAAATCTTTCTTCCTTCTACCAGCGATATAGCATTCCCCTAATATAAGCCCTAAGACGACCTCTTAAAACAATTGGCTTCAAAAACACCTTATGCCCAAGTGATTGGGGTTTGGTCTGTCCTTAGATACTGATCAATAGCACTCTTCTCGAGTAAAGTAATTCTACCAACTTTTTGTTCTAACCAACCAAGTCTAGCGATCATTGTTCCATTGTCTATGCAATACATTCTAGGCGGTGCGAAAGATTCAGAATCTCTTTCCTGAGACATAACTTCACACATAGAACGTAATCGATTATTACAAGCCACTCCTCCTCCAAGAAGAAGTTCACTTTTCCCAGTATGGGACAATGCTCTCTCAGCAACTTCGACACAAGCAGAAAATACATGTTCTTGTAATGACCAGCAAACAGAACCTAAGGAGTGTCCATTTTCAACTAATTTTAGTGCAGCAGTTAAAACCCCAGAGAATGCTAAGTCCATACCTCTAACAGCATAAGGTAATTCTAAACCTTCCATACTATGATTAGGATTGTCTTTAAGCCATTCGTCTGCTAATTTTTCTATTACCGGACCACCGGGGAATGGGATTCCTTGCGCTCTTGCAAATTTATCTAGCATATTACCGATTCCAATGTCGAGAGTTTCACCCAATACACGATAGCGCCCTTCTAGTCGTGCAATAACCTGAGTATTTCCTCCAGAAACATATAGTAAAACAGGGTCGTCACAACCACATTGTTGCCTTCCAATTTCAATATGTGCTACGCAATGATTAACTCCAATCAATGGAGCATCTAATCTATTGGATAATCCTCTAGCAATCGATGCACCAATACGTAGACAAGGGCCTAATCCCGGACCTTGGGAAAATGCAATATTAGAAATATCACTTGGCTGTAAATTATTTTCTGAAAGTATTCTTCTAAATAATTCAGGTGCTACTTCCTTGTGATGATCAGCAGCTTCACGTGGATGTATGCCTCCTTTATCTGGCTTTACGGTATCGGAAATAGATGGAAAAGGAATCCCTTCACTATCAACTAAACCAAATGACAATGTGTGCGCTGTTGACTCGATACCAAGGGTCCATCCATCACCGCTCATGGTTGTCCCAAAACGGCATTATTCTTGAACCCTCAGCATCTAGCGCTAGTTATGCGGACAATTTTGGTTGATATTGGTCCGCTTGCACATTTGTCAGGAAATGGTCCTTTGACTGGTTTAGCAATGAGTGATGAAAAGTCATTAATCTCTTTTGAAAAAGGAATAGTTATAGAAAACGACCAAATAATTAAAATTGGTAATTCAAATGAACTGATCGAAGAATATGGAACGCCAAATACAGAATTGTCCGATTTGTCAAAAAATACAAGTTCAAGTGATAGGATCGTATCACTAAACGGTCGTGCCGTTATTCCTGGAATAGTAGATTCTCATTCTCATATAATATGGTCTGGTGACCGTTCCCGTGAAGTTAGATGGAAGTTGAATGGGAAAAGCTATTCGGAAATTGCTTCGATGGGTGGAGGGATAGTTTCGACTGTAAACCATACGAGGAAATCTACTGACTCAGAATTATTCAACCTCGGTAAGAAGCGTCTACAATCTGCATTTAGGAGTGGCACTACACACATAGAATCAAAGTCAGGCTATGGTCTAAATGTGGAAACTGAACTTCGATTACTTGATGTTTCAAAAAAACTTTCTCTTTGTCCAAATTTACCATCTATGGACCATACTTGGCTCGGCGCACATGCCATCCCAAAGGGAGTCACTCATGGTGACTATTTTGAGTCAATAATATCGGAACAATTACCCGCTATTTGCGAACAAGGAATAGCTCGCTCTACAGATGTTTTTTGTGAGCCAGGTTGGTTCACGGTTGAAGAATCCGAAGAAATTCTACGTCAATCAAAAAAGGCTGGTCTTGATTTGAGATTGCACATAGATGAGTTTACAGATGGTGGCGGTGGAGACTTAGCTGCAGAAATGAAAGTCGAAAGTGCAGATCATGCTCATTACACAAATGATGAGGCTAGGTATAAGATGAATGCTGCAGGAGTAAATACTGGATTCTTACCAGGTACACCATTTTCGATGGGAGAGGATTGGCCAGATTTCAATAAAATGGTCGAAGATGATTACGTTTGGTCAATTGCCTCAGACTTTAATCCAAATAATCAAATCTTGAGTATCCCCTTCCTTTCATCACTACTAGTTAATCGTTGTAGAGTTGATCCATTAGTTGCACTAGTATGCTCCACACGCAATCCTTCTGAAACAACACCACACCCCACTGGAATGAAACATGGGCGAATCGAGGAAGGTTCCGTTGCTAATTTGAATATACTAGATTCCAATAATTGGGAATCATGGTGTACGCGTCCTTCGGACACTCCATTCATTGGAACTATAGTTGAGGGCAATTATATCAAACATTGAATAATGTGTAAATACAAATTAAAAAGTAAATAATATAAATAAACTTTGAAAGGGAAGTAGGTTAAAATCATGGTGAGAATTTTAGAAACTGTAGTTTGTTCTGCCAAACCAGGTAATGAAGCTCGCTTGGAAAGAATGCTTTCATCGAGAGTAGAATTTAGAAATCGCCAAGATGGTTGTGTTCGTTCTTGGTATGCAAAATCCTCAGATGATGATTTTCTATTCATTTTCCAATCTGTTTTCGATAATAGAGAATCTATGAAATCAATTTCAGAACTATCTCAGCAAAAACTAGACACTACTGATGGTGGAGTTCAATCATGCCTAATTGGCCCTCCTTTAGTAGGCATTTTCGATATCGAAGTAGATATTTTTACAGGATCATGATTATTTGCTAATTTTTAGTTATGCTATGTGTCGTATAACATACATTATGCGACATTTACGAGATAATGATATTTCAATTAAGAAAATAAATAATATAAATAGGTACTCAGTACAGCGTTTAATAGCGTGCTAAGTAATCTAAACTTGCAAAGAATTGTCATTTCTGCATCCAAAGTA